>JFBN01306302.1_pt1 | contig 30006 bp, 23 predicted proteins | sample 768741 | NCBI WGS metagenome assembly JFBN01 (sample SAMN01983846, study PRJNA193217) | chicken gut metagenome | biome: terrestrial biome; isolation source: ceca of Broiler chicken | host: Gallus gallus | place: United Kingdom: England | collected 2010-09-07
CCGCCACAGGCACCCAGGGGCTGGAATTGTACCGCCGGGAACTGCCGGACATTGTGGTCACCGACATTGAGATGCCCGGCATGTCGGGGCTGGACATGGTCGCGCAGATACAGGCCATCCGTCCCACCCATGTGATCATCCTGACCAGCCACGACAATTTTTCCTACGCCCGCACCGCACTGCAGAACGGCACGGCGGAATATATTCTGAAAACCGAAGTCACCCTGGAGACGATGCGGGATCTGCTGTGCAAGGCGGCACGGACCATCCGGCATCAGGGGAATAGCGCCGTCCGCCTGGAGCAGAACTCGCAGATGCTTCTCCGGCAGATGGCCATGGAACAGGGCAGCACACCGCCGACGGTACAGCAACTGCGCAGCCAGGGCATCACGCTGGAGGATGCTCCCCTTGCGGCGGGAGATCTGTGGAGCCGCAACGGGCAGAATCTGCAGGAGGCCCGCCGCCGTCTGGAAGGCTGCCGGGCTATGACCAATGTCCGGTTTGCCACGGTGGGATATGAGCATCTGCTGTTTGTGGGCAATCTGCGGCATTCCGGAGGTCTGGAGGAGCTGGCGGCCTTTTACCGGCAGCAGGCAAGGGAACTGGACTGCGTGCTGGGGCTCAGCGGAACAAAGCCCGGGGTGTATGAACTGCCGCAGGCCTTGCAGGAGGCCCAGGCCCGCAGCCGCCTGCACTTTTATGCACCGGAACAGTGGGTGTTCCTCCATGAGCCGGTGGGACGCAGGACGGTGCATCACGCCGAGACCGCCCGCATGAATTTCAGCAAGGAACTGTTTGCCCGCAACTACCGCGGTGCGGCGTCCATCAAGGAGGACGTGATGCGGCATATCCGGGAGGAACACCCCACCGATCTGGACAGCGTCAAAAAGCTGTGCGCCTCCTTCTGTACCATTCTGCTGCACTTTGTGACCGAACGGCCGGAAGAACTGGACAGCCGTGCGGATCAGGCCGAGCAGGCTGTCATGAAGGCGGCCACCATGCCGGAGCTGGAGGCCGCCGTGGAGGCGGTGTTTGCACCGGTCGGCCGCAGCCAGCCCCAGGGGGAAGCCTGCTCCCCGGCGATCCGGGACGCCATCGCCTACCTGCAGGACCACTTCCGGGAAAAGATCACCCTGGGTATGGTGGCCCAGGCGGTCAGTTTCAATCCCGAATATTTCAGCCGTCTGTTTGCCCGGGAGACGGGCATGAATTTCAGCGCCTTCCTGAACAGCCTGCGGATGGCCCAGGCGGTGGAGCTGCTGGAACACACCGACAAGAAGGTCTACGAGATCGCGGAGGAGGTGGGGTATTCCAGCCTGAGCTATTTTTCCACCGCTTTCAAAAAGAGCTTTGGTCAGACCCCGGCGGAGTACCAGGCCCTCAAGCGAAAAAATAACAGAGACTCGGCCCAGGATTCCATGAAGCAATAGAACGGCCAAAGCCTCCAAAATTTTCTGCGTTTCACGCCTCCACCCCCACAAAGCCGGATAGAAATCCCGCCGCACGCATAGATGGCGGTGTGTCCCGGTCTCCTTCCAAGAAGTGCTCAGTTCATTTTTGGATGGGAATGGCGGGCCAAAGACAGCCTTGCACAGGGTGCAGGGCTTTTTTTGCTGCGGCATCTCTGTGAGAAGCAAGAAAAAAGCAAGGTTTCCAAAAGGGGGACGCAGATCGTTTATGGTATAATAAAACGATCAGAGAAGATACCGAGGTGAGGTCCATGCAAGACAGTCCCATTGCCCACCGGCGCGTCCTTGACTGCGCATATACCGACATTGACACTCTGTATCGGGAGCTGCATATTCCGCGGCAGGGGTATACGGAAAAACAGGCGGAGGAAAGCCGCATCCGGTACGGCAGGAATGTGCTGGCAGGCAGGGCGTCGGATACCGTCCTCTACCGCCTGCGAAGAGCCTTCATCAATCCGTTTACGATCATCTTGTTTGTGTTGGCCGCCGTTTCTTTCCTGACCGATGTGGTGCTGGCATCCAATTTCAGCCGGAACCTGACAACCTCCCTCATCATTTTGTGTATGCTGCTGTTCAGCGGCATTGTCCGGTTCACCCAGGAGATGCGCGCCAAGCACATTGCCGACCATCTGACCCGGATGGTTTCCACCACGGTTCTGGTACACCGCAACGATACCTGGCTGAGGCTTTCCTCGGAGGAGCTTGTGGTTGGCGACAAGGTGCGGCTGTTGGCCGGGGAGCGCGTCCCGGCGGATATTCGCCTGACATGGGCAAAGGATCTGTTCATTTCACAAGCGGTGCTTACGGGGGAAAGCGCGATCCTGGAAAAAGATTCCAACCCCCTTGTTCGCGGGCAGGCCCGGTCCTATTCCGATTACCGCAATATCGCGTTTATGGGGTCTTCCATTACCGGCGGCACGGGGGAAGGCATCGTGCTGGCCGTGGGAAAGGATACGGTCTACGGCGGTTTTTCGGCGGCGGAATCTCCGCTCAAAAACGGGTTTGACCGGGGGGCAAACTCCATTGCGTGGGTACTGATCCGGTTTATGGCGGTTTTGATTCCCATCGTGTTTGTTGCGTGCGGACTGACCAAAGGCGACTGGCTTGCCGCATTTTTGTTTGCCCTTTCCGTTGCGGTGGGGCTGACGCCCGAAATGCTCCCCATGGTGATCAATGCCTGTCTGGCAAAGGGCAGCGCGGCGATGGGCAAAAAGCAGACGGTAGTCAAAAACATCAATGCCATGCAGGGATTCGGAAGCATGGATGTTTTATGCGTTGACAAGACCGGCACCCTGACCGGGGACAAGATCACGCTGGAATATTACATGGATGTTCTGGGAAATGAATGTCAGAAAACTTTGGACCTCGCCTACCTGAACAGCCTTTACCATACAGGGGTGCCCAACCATCTGGACGAGGCGATCCTGCGATACGGGGAAATACCAGGGAAAAAAAAACATTATGAAAAATTGGGGCAGCAGCATCCTCTGCTGGACGAACTCCCCTTTGACCACGAGCGAAGGTTTGCCAGCGTTCTGGTCCGGCATGGGGAAGAAAATCTGCTGATCCTCAAGGGCAGCGTGGAGGATGTCTTCCGGAAATGCCGCTATATCGAGTACAGGAAGGAACGCCGCAAGATTGACGCCCAGGGACAGGCCAGCGTTCACGCCATCGTGGACGAGATGCGGGAAGACGGGATGAAGGTCCTGGCGGTGGCCTACAAACCGCTGCGCCAGGGGACCCTGTCGCCGGAGGACGAAGATGGTCTGACCCTGCTGGGGTATCTGGCCTTTTTTGATGCGCCCAAGCGGAGCGCCGCCGATGCCATTGAGAAACTGCAGAAGTTACAGGTGGAAGTGCGGGTATTGACCGGTGACAACCAGGATACGGCGGTTTCGGTCTGCCGGAGATTGGGGATCGATACGGCGCACACCCTGACCGGTGCGGAGCTGGCGCAGCTGACCGACAACGAAATCCCGGTCAGGCTGGAGCACACCACCGTTTTTTCCGAGCTGTCGCCGAAGCAGAAGGTACAGGTGGTGCAGACCCTGCGGACCAACGGACATACCGTGGGCTTTTTGGGCGACGGCATGAACGATCTGCCGGCCATTGTGGAATCCGATGTGGGAATCTCGGTGGACACCGCGGCCGAGACCGTCAAGGAAGCGGCAGACGTCATCCTGCTGAAAAAAGATCTGAACGTGCTGGAAGAAGGCATTCAGGAAGGGCGCAGAGCCTTTGCCAACGTTTCCAAATACATCAAGGTCACGGCGTCTTCCAACTTCGGGAACATTTTTTCCATCGTCATTGCCAGTGTGTTTTTGCCCTTTTTCCCCATGACGGCCCTGCAGCTTCTCCTTTTGAATCTTCTGTACGACAGTTTGTGTCTGGTGCTTCCCTGGGATCGGGTGGATGAGGAGGTCTGCGCAAAACCCCTGGAGTGGTCCGGCAAAACACTGGGGCGGTTTATGCGCTTTTTCGGGCCGATCAGCTCTCTGTTTGACATCCTCACCTTTGCCTACCTGTTTTTTGTGCTGTGCCCTGCCGCCTGCGGCGGTCCCTTTGCCTCTTTGACCGGCGGGGAACAGACCCGTTTTGTCCTTCTGTTCCAGACCGGCTGGTTCCTGGAATCCATGTGGACCCAGATCCTGATCCTTCATCTGCTTCGCACGCAGAAATTGCCCCTGCTGCAAAGCCGGCCCTCCGCCCCGGTCATGCTGGTCACGCTGCTGGGAACTGCATTTTTTACGCTCCTCACCTTCACCCCGCTGGGAGAGCTGATCGGCCTGACGGCACTGCCGCCTGCCTATTTCCTGTTCCTGGCGGGTACGGTCTTGTGCTACCTGCTGTGGGGCACCCTGGCCAAACGGTGGTACATCTGGCGATACCATGAACTGCTCTGAGGAAGGAGGAATCCGTCATGAAAAAGAATATCGGGTTTATCTCGCTGGATTCCTCTCTGGTCCGGTGGCTCCGGGAAGCGCTCCGCACCGATGCGCCGCAGACGCCCTCCGCACGGGAACTGACGGAAGGCTTTGGAGATCTGCTGGATGGCACCGCCGAATCTCTGATGCTGCAGCTGGGAGAGGGAGAAGCGCCCGCCGCAGCAAGTGAGCTGATCTGCTGCGGCACGCTTTCCATTGATCCGAGATTGCGCAGGGTCAGCAGGAACGGACAGGAGATCGCCCTGACCCCCAAGGAATTTGATATCCTGTGTTTCTTGGCCCGCAACCGCGGCGAGGTATTCACCAAAGAACAGATTTACCAGGCAGTGTGGGAAAATGATTACCTGCTGGATGACAGCAACATCATGGCGTTTATCCGCAAACTGCGCAAAAAGATTGAACCCAATCCGGATTCCCCGGAATATATTCTGACCATCTGGGGAATCGGCTACAAATTCAACGATCGGCTGTAACGGCCATTTCTGACCAAATCGCAAGAAAATCGCAAGGTTTTGACCATGGGATTTTTCTTGCGATTTTTTATACTGTTCAGGGCGCAGGAAAGACAGCGCAGGAACCGTGTGCGGGGGCGCTGCCGGCGCCGCTCATCCGCGCTGGGGTTTTGTGCCGCAGATGCCGGGTTGTATCAATCGTTTCGGGAAAGGGAGGTGAACGGCATGGATTCCGACCAAAGTCCGCGAAAACAGAAAAGGGTAAGCGAAGAAGGACCGGAAATTCCGTGCCGTTCCTCCATGCAGGCTTACCCCTGATACCCATACAGGGAGGTAAGACCCATGAACAAGAAACAAAATCACATCTCGGTTCGTCAGGCGGCGGAAAAGGCGGCGATCCGGGATGAACAGAACCGCCGCATCGAATATGCGGCAACCCATCCGATCGCGGAGGTCCTGGCGGATCTGGACACCACCCTCTGCGGCCTTGACGCGGAAGCCGTCCTGGCCAGCCGGGCAAAAAACGGCAGCAACAAGGTGACCCACGAAAAGAAAAAGACGCTGGCAAGGCGTCTGGCGGATGCCTTCATCAACCCGTTTACCGCCATCCTGTTCTTTCTGGCGCTTGTGTCCACCATGACGGATATGGTTTTTCCTTACTTTTCGCTGTTCGGAAGCGTGCCGGAGGATTTCGACTGTCTGACGGTGGTCATTATCATGACCATGGTGATCATTTCGGGCACCCTCCGCTTTGTACAGGAATCCCGAAGCGGCAACGCAGCGGAAAAACTGCTGGCCATGATCACCACCATCTGTACCGTCACCCGCAAGGGGCAGAAGAAGGAGGAAATCCCCATGGATGAACTGGTGGCGGGCGATATTGTGCATCTGTCCGCCGGGGATATGATCCCTGCCGATGTCCGTATCCTGGAAGCCAAGGATCTGTTTGTCAGCCAGGCCAGCCTGACCGGCGAGAGCGAGCCGGTGGAGAAAACGCCCCATGTAAGCGAGGGAAAAGAGGGGATAACGGACTATCCCAATCTTGCGTTTATGGGCAGCAGCGTGGTTTCCGGCAGCGCAGCCGCTGTGGCGGTGTGCGTGGGCGACAATACCCTGTTTGGGTCCATGGCCTGTGCCGTGGCGGGCGAGGCGGCGGAAACCAGCTTTACCAAGGGGGTAAACGCCGTTTCCTGGGTGCTGATCCGCTTTATGCTGGTGATGGTTCCCCTGGTTTTCTTCATCAATGGCATCACCAAGGGCGACTGGCTGGACGCCTTCCTCTTCGGGATCTCCATTGCCGTGGGCCTGACCCCCGAAATGCTGCCCATGATCGTCACCACCTGCCTGGCCAAGGGGGCGGTATCCATGAGCAAGAAGCAGACCATCGTCAAGAATCTCAACTCCATCCAGAACTTTGGCGCCATGGATATTCTGTGTACCGACAAGACCGGAACCCTGACCCAGGATCAGGTGGTGCTGGAATACCACCTCAACATCAACGGGGAGGACGACACCCGGGTGCTGCGCCATGCCTACCTCAACAGCTACTTCCAGACCGGATACAAAAATCTGATGGACCTGGCGATCATCCGCAAGACGGAGGAAGAGGAGGCCGAGGACCCCCGGCTGGTGGATCTTTCGGAGCACTACACCAAGGTGGACGAGATCCCCTTTGATTTTACCCGCCGCCGCCTGACCACCGTGGTCCAGGACAAGAGCGGCAAAACCCAGATGGTGACCAAGGGGGCGGTGGAAGAAATGCTGTCCATCTGCACCTTTGCCGAGTGCGACGGCAGCGTGCAGCCGCTGACAGAGGAGGTGCACCGGCGGATTCTTCAGACGGTGGACGAGCTGAATGACAAGGGATTCCGTGTGCTTGCCATCGCGCAGAAGAGCCCCTGCTCTCCGGTGGGAACCTTCGGCGCAAAGGATGAACAGGATATGGTCCTGATCGGCTATCTGGCGTTTCTGGACCCGCCGAAGGAATCCACCGCGGATGCCATCCGGGCGCTGAAAGACCACGGCGTTACCACCAAAATTCTGACCGGCGATAATGACAAGGTCACCCGCACCATCTGCAAGCAGGTGGGGCTGAAGGTGCGGAATATGCTGCTGGGGTCTGACCTGGAACAGATGGGCGATGCCGAGCTGGCGAAGGCCGCGGAAACCACCGATGTGTTTGCCAAACTGACCCCCGACCAGAAAGCCCGGGTGGTGTCGGTGCTCCGGCACAACGGTCACACCGTGGGGTTTATGGGGGACGGCATCAACGACGCCGCCGCCATGAAAGCCGCTGACATCGGGATTTCTGTGGATACCGCGGTGGATGTCGCCAAGGAGTCTGCGGATATCATCCTGCTGGAGAAGGATCTGATGGTTCTGGAGCAGGGAATCATCGAGGGGCGCAAGACCTATGCCAACATGATCAAGTACATCAAGATGACCGCCTCCTCCAACTTCGGCAACATGTTCTCGGTGCTGGCGGCCTCGGCGCTGCTGCCCTTCCTGCCCATGATGAGCCTGCACCTGATTCTCCTGAATCTGATTTACGATTTGTCCTGTACCGCCATCCCCTGGGACAATGTGGATGAGGAATTCATTGCCAAACCCCGGCAGTGGGATGCCTCCAGCGTGGGCAACTTCATGATCTGGATCGGCCCCACCAGCTCCATCTTTGACTTTACCACCTACCTGTTCATGTACTTTGTGTTCTGTCCGCTCTTTGTCTCGGGCGGCGTGCTGTTCAATGCCCTGCCCGCCCATTTCAGCGGCGCGGAACTTGCCGTGATGCAGGCAAAGTACATCGGGCTGTTCCAGGCCGGCTGGTTTGTGGAATCCATGTGGAGCCAGACCCTGGTCATTCATATGATCCGCACCCCCAAGCTTCCCTTTATCCAGAGCCGGGCTTCCGCGCCGCTGACCCTGCTGACCATGACCGGAATCGCCGTGCTTACGGTCATACCGTTCACACCCCTAGGCGCCATGCTTGGCTTTACAGCCCTGCCCGCGGCGTATTTTGCTTACCTGATTCCGTGTATTCTGCTGTATATGGTGTTGGCCACCAGCCTGAAAAAGGCCTATGTGCGGCGCCACGGTGAACTGCTTTGAGGACAGGAGGTGTCTGCAATGAATTGGGCCGCGATTTGGAGGAACCTGTTCGGCACTGTATCCCTTTTAGGAATTGACATGGGCTTTTGGGTGGGAATGGCTTCTGCGCCGACAGCCCCGCTCAACGGGGCACGCATCAATCCCCGTGTGCTTGAAGGGCGGTTCTTTCAGGATGGGGAAGCGCTCGTTTTCCCTGACCGGATTTTCACAGGGAACATGGAGCATCCCGCTGCCCCGGCCTTCACCCTGGTTTTCCGGCAGATATCGGGCTGTTCGCTGCGGGCGTTTGGGCAGAAGAAAAAATTTCGCATGGGGACGCTGACGCATGATTTCCCGCGCTTCCTCCCGCCGCTCGTCAAGGGGCCCGGAGCGGAACCCCGGCATAGGTGTGCATTGCCGATGCAGCCGTGACAGGGCCATAAGTACCCCGGCAGCAGGAGGAGGTGCTGGAACTATGGCGTACCATGGGCCGTGGGGCGATGGGGCAAAGTCCCGCATGCAAATTAAAACGCCGCAGATAACCCTCATCGGCATTATCTGCGGCGTTACATATGTCTTATAAAAATTGGGGAGAACCACTGAACCAAGTTCCCGACACGTTTATTCTGCAAGGAGGAAGGAACGGCTTGGCGGACTTTCCCTGCCCTGCTGATTTCTAGGGCATTGGTGTCAGTCGGAAGGCTTTTCCAAAGCCTCGTTTCTCACGACTCTGGCCGGGTTTCTGCGCACAAGCAGATCCGCATAGCCCGGCGAATAGCGCTGCGCCACATAGTCCCGGACCCGATCCAGACTCGTGGTGCGGGTCCGGATATCGTGCGCATCACTGGCGATGGCATGTGCCACCCCATGACGCAATGCCCAGTCGGCGGTCTGCGCACAGTGGTTTCCAAAACGCCCGAGTACGCTGTCCTTATCCAGCTGCAGCATATACCCTGCATAAAACCACACCGACAGGCATTCCGGATTCCGCCAGACCGCAGTATATCGTTCCGGATGGGCCAGGACCGGGACATACCCCGCCTGGCATACGGCGCTGGCTGCCCGCTCGATCCAGGAAAGCGACGCATCAAAAGCAAATTCAATCAGTAGATACCGTGATCCCGCCAGTGTCAGGAACTCCTTTTTCTCCAGCGTTTCCTGCAGTCTGTGATTGCACAGCAATTCTATCCCGCTGTGCAGGGTGACCGGCAGCTGCTTTTCCCGGAATACGTAGTTCAGGATCTCTACCGCCCGCTGAATCCGCGCCGCGCGCTCCCGGATATTCGGGTCGCCGGTGGTACAATGTGGGGTACAGACGATCTGCCCCACCCCTGCCGCCGCAGCCATTTTAGCCATCTCAAAGCATATCTGCGGCGATTTTGCACCGTCATCCAGTCCGGGCAGCAGATGACAATGAAGGTCGACCAGCGCCGGGCGGCTGCTCCGTGACTGCGGTACCGTCAAACCGTCGCCAAAGTCGGGTCTTCTTCCGCGACTTCCTCCTCCGGCAGCTCACTGTACTTGGAACCGTAGGCTCCATACCCGTACTTGCCGTATCCGTACCGACCATATCCATATCCATAGGCGTTGCTCGATTGCGGATACGCGTTAAGCACATAACCGACCACATCCGCCCGGCGGCTGTCCAGCATGGAGAGGGCCTCCGCCACATTGTTTTTGGTGACGGTATCATATCGGACTACCATGAGCACAGCATCCGCCCAGTCAGCCACGATGGCGGCATCCTGAAACAATCCGCAGGGAGCCGTGTCCAGAATGATGTAATCCAGCTGTTCCCGCAGGCTTCCCAATATCTTTTTCAGACGGGCATCGCTGAGTGTCTCGGTGGGGTTGCTGACCGCCTTTTTTCCGCCCCAGAAATAAAAGTTCCTGCGTTTCAGACGACGAATAAAGCCCGTGTTCTGTGCGGTTTTATCCTGCAATACCTCGGCGACATTCAATCCGCCGTTGCAGTTTAACAGGACCGCATCCTGCTGTCTGCGCAGATCCAGATCAACCAGCAGGACACGGCTGCCGTTCTGTGCCAGCTGCTCGGCCAGGTTGATCGCCACGGTGGATTTGCCTTCTCCTGCCACGCTGCTGGTGACCAGAATGGTCTTTGCGTTTTTCTCCTGCAGGGTGTTCTGCAGTCGGGATGTCAGCGAACGGATGCTTTCCCGGAAGCCGTGGGTGGTACGGGGGTCCAGCACCGAGAGATATCTGCTGGCTGTGCTGTTCTTTCGTGCCTTCTGCTTGTTTTGCGGCAGAACGGCGAAGCATTCCAGACTGGAGACCTGCTCCATATCCTCCACCGTCTTGATGGTGTTGCTCAGCAGTGCCATCAGACCCACAATCAGTACCGCCAGTGCCAGGCCGCCCAGACCGCCATATCCGACGATCCGTTTCAGGCTCGGCTGGTTATAAGGTGCGGTGGGCGTTTGTATCTCATCGATCAGGTGGAATTCGATGTCGCCAAGGACAAAGCGGGAAACTTCGGGGTACACCTGCAATGCCGCATCCAGAATGGCCCGGGCATCCTCCGCCGACGGGCTGACGGCCTGCATCGTGACCATGTTGGAATTGGAAATGGTCGTCGCAGACAGCGTGCCGTTAAGCGTATCCTTGCCCAGGGTATCCAACAGTACGCTGCGGAAATAGCTGCTGTCCAGAATATACGGGAAGGTCAGCGCCATCTGATCGGCCGTACTGCTGTTATAGTAAAAGCTGCTGTTGTCTCCGGTGGAGATGGTGAAGGTAGCTTCACAGCGATACATCGGCGCATAGCGGAAATAGCTGAACGCATACATACCGCCGACGCCCACCGCAACCAACAGCACAAACAGCCACCATAAGCGTTTTGCAATTCGGAAAAAATTTGTTGCCAGTTCGACCAGATCGATCTCGTCGTCGGCGTCCATTGCCGTGCCGGCAGCGATATTCTTTGGGTCTTCCATGTACGGGTTACCTCCTGCTGTCACTGCACAAAAGCGGACAGCTACTTTAGCACGCCTGCGGCGGCAGCCTCAATACTTGCCATAGCGGCCGGCGTGTTCAGGCCGCAGCTGCTCTTCCTGAAAAGCGTTCAGAATAAAGCCTGAAAAATCCTTTGTACTTTTCCAGATCAGGTCTACCGTGTCGTTGATAACACGCACATCCGCACGGTCCTGCCGGACCACCAGCACCACGGTATCCGCATGGCGCATCCAGAGCTCCGCGTCGGCAGCGACAGCCACCGGCGAGCAGTCGATGACAATATAATCTGCCTCGCCCCGCAGCACAGCCAGCAGATCGCCCAGTTTTTTGCTGTTCAGCAGCGCAACGGGATTTTTGAGGACCTTGAACTGGAACAGCTCCAGAATACCGCTCTTTTCGTTTTGGACGGCGGCCTGTTCCCAGGACAGTTTCCCCGCAACCACATCCGAAAAGGAGGGCTGCTTGGTATTTTGCCGGTCAAAAATCTTGTACTGGGCCGGTTTGCGGAAGTCGCCGTCAATCAGCATCACCCGTTTGCCGTGCTCCGCCAGGGCAATGGCAATATTGGCGGCCACGGTGGATTTACCCTCGTTTTCCTCCACACTGGCCACCAGCAGCACCTGATACTGTTTGTGCCGCAAGTGTGCTTCCAGGCGGGTGGCTGCCCGGCGGGTGGCTTCGGCAAAATTCATGCTGACCAGCGGAGAGGTCAGCAGCAGGGCCGGTACCCCTTTCCTTTGGCCTGTGTGCTTGCCGCCCGGCTGCTTTTTCTCAAACGGCACAGTCCCCAGCACCTTGCCATCCAAAAGCGTCGATGCCTTGGCAGACACTTTGACGGTGTTGCGCAGAAGATATATCAGCGTAATCAGTGCCGCCGTTCCCAGAGCTGCCAGTGCCGTCAGCTCGGCGCGGTGTGCAATGAGAAACGACTCATTGGAAGCCTGCTCCGGCACGGCGGGTTCCTGTACGATCTCCAGCGTGGCATTGGTAAACACAAATCCGGCCACCTGCTCATAATTGTCCAGTGCAGAATGAATAAACAGATAGGCCTGCCGCGGTGTGGAGGCGGTGGCTTTGAGGACCAGCAGGTTGGTTTCCTCAATCTGTGAACAGGAAATCGACCCGTTCACTTCCTCGCCGGTGCTGTCGGAGATCATGTTGCGCAGTGCGGAGCTTTGGAAAACCTCCTGATACACTGCAGTCATCTGGGTGGTCTGTGCCAGTGTGCTGTAAGCATCCGATCCCTTGACCCGGATCACCAGGGTGGAACTGGCCGTATACTGAGGCGTATAGGTCAGCAGTCCAAGACCGGTGACGCCCAAAAAGGCAGCCAGCGCCATAAACACTACGACCCACCAGTTTTTGAGAATCTGGCGGAACGCCCCCTGCAAGGAGATGCTGTCCAGCGATATTTCCTGCTGTTTCATGCCGGCACCTCCTGTACGATGACAGTCAGCCATATCTGACCATACTGGTCCTCACCCTCGATGCTGGTCAGCAAATCCTCGCTGTCGGTCTCCTCATCGGTGGTGTCTTCCTCTGTGGTGTCTTCCTCGGATTCCTCCTCCGCAGAGGAAGCGACGGCGTTTCCGATCTCGTAGTGCACCTCATAAATGCCGGGCGTGCCGGTATCTACCGTCGACGTAACCCGCAGAAGGGAAGGGGAGTACTCGTTGCCGCTGAGATCCTCGACAGATTCGATATATTCCAGCGGGTCAAAATCGCCCCCCTGCTGCACATAGACAAGGGCATCCGTCAGGGAGATGGTAAAATCCTGCGTGTTGCGCTCATAGATGTGGATGGGGAAAGCATACCTGACCGTATCCCCGAAACTGTTGCGAACCTCCATGGTAATGGTATAGTCCCCCGGATTGTTGTATGCGGCATTCGTTTCCACATAGGTAATCCAGTCGGTCAGATCTCCGTCCAGCACGTCCGAAGCCGAAAAAAGATCCCGCACCTCCGTGTTGTTGGTGGTGCTCTCGGCAAACACCAGGGGTTCAGCCAGGGCAAAACGCGGCGAGTGGTAGTCGGTGAAATGCACGCGGCGGGTCAGGGTAGCCATATGCTCCGAGGAGTCAAACACCACATAATTCAGGTCGCAGACGCCCGGGTCGATGAAGCGGGTAAAATTGCCCACAAGAATCTGGCCGGTCAGGTCTCCGTCCTTGGCATCGCTGGCGGTCACGCCGGCCAGCAGCTGGTCCGTCGTATACGCACAGGGAACATCAATGGTATCACTATCCGCCGTGATGGTGGGCAAGGTTTCATCCTCGTTCATCCATTCGCTCACATTGGCGAAGGTAAAGAGCACCGCCGCCACCACCAGGGCCACGACAGAGACTCCTCGTAATAGTCGTATCATCAGCGTTTCTCTCCCTTTCGGGCCCCGGCCCCGGCCGCGCCCGCGTTTGCATCCCCGTTGGGATCGGTTTCATTTCCGTCCAAGAATTGCTGTAACTGTTCCGCGTCAATCGTCTCAAACCGGCCGCCGCCCACAAGATAAACCCGGGTACACTGGGCAAACACACTGGGACGGTGGGCCGTGACGATGACAGTCCTTTTGGGATCATGTTTGATGATTCTGCGCAGCACCCGGCGTTCGGTGGCCACGTCCAGTGCACTGGTTGCCTCATCCAGCAACAGCACCGGCGCATCGGCCAGAATGGCCCGGGCAATGGAGATGCGCTGTTTCTGCCCCTCGGACAGACGCTGCCCGTTGTCCCGAATGCTGGTGTTGACGCCGTCTTCCAGATTGGAGACGAAATCCCAGGCGCAGGCAGCTTCCAGCGCCTTCTGCACCTCCTCGTCGGTGGCGTCGGGGCGCATCATGCGGACATTTTCGGCGATGGTGCCGCTGAACAGGGTATTCCCCTGCGGAATGTAGCTGAATAACCGCCGGGTGGCTGCCGAGACCGGCTCTGCCTCCTCACCGCCGCAGGTCACCGTGACCTGTCCGGCACGCGGGTGCAAAAGCCCGAGCAGCAGTTTTAATGTAGTGGTTTTCCCCAGCCCCCGAAGGCCCCACCAGCCCGATGATCTCCCCGGGGGCGGCGCAAAATTCGGCGCCGGTATAGACCGGCTTGTCATGCGCATAGCCGACCGTCACGTTCTGCATTTCCACCAATACGCCGGTATCGTGGGCAGCAGCGAACATATGGCGCAGTTTTGCGCTGTACGTGATCGTTTCTCTGGGCAGGTCCGTAATTTCCATGATGCGGCCGGCGCTGATACCTGCGCGAATGGCGCTGGGTACCAGATTGACCACCGAGGAAAAGGAGCCGCGCAGGGACCCTGCCATGCCCACCAGCATGGTCATGGTGCCGTAGCTGATCTCCCCCTGCCAGAGCCGGAAGATGGCAAAGCCATAGCAGGCATAGCCGATCGCCTGTCCCACCAGCGAGAGTAAAATACTGCCGCGCTGCTGGTACTTGTTGCGGTCCAGCTGGATGCGCATCGATTCCTTCTGCTGATTCTGGTAACGCTGCGTGAAGGTATCCACCAGTCCAAACGCCTTGATGGTTTGCAGATTTTGAAAGAGCTCCTGATTAAAGGAGACATTCTGGCTGGCAAACTCCTGGCTTTTTTTCTGGTACTCCCGCATCTTGATGATGTTGTAGCGCGAAACGATCAACGAGATGGGCGCACCGCACAGCGCAATGACCGCCATCGCAGGGTCATTCTGCACCATGACGACGAAAGCACCGCCAAAGCTGACCAGCATGGATGCCAGGCTGGGCAGGAAGGTCAGGATGTTGTTGATGACCACCATTACGTCGCCGTTGAGACGGTATTGCAGGTCGCCGGGGCGGTACTCGGACAAAGCTTCCCAGTCCGTCTGGATGACCTGGTCAAAGATATCCATCCGTATGGCGGTGGAGATATGCAGATTGATCTTGAGCGAGGCACGGCTGCGGATGGCAGAGACAAAAATCTGCCCCACACCGACGCCCACATAGGCAGCCGCAGCAAAGCCCAGCATCCCGCTGTTGTGGCCGGTGACGCTGTCCACCAGCGCGCGGGAGGTCATGGTTGTCAGCAAGCCCAGTGCAGAGCCGGTCATATTGAGCAGCGTATAGCCGCCGATCATCAGCCAATAGCGGCGGATGTAGTGAGCCATCCAGCCCCACTGGACCATCAGTTCCTGCAGACGGCCTTCCCGGATGCGGCGGGCAATGCGTTGGAGATAGGCGATGAAATACTTCATGCGATCAGGTGATGCGGTCGAGCTCGGCGGCCAGCAGGTTGACGGCTGCCTCGTCGGCACGGTTGTCCAGCCGGTAGACCGGCAGGTCGGTGAGCAGATGGTTGAGGGTATCGGTGCAGAGCTCCATGCCGTTTTCCAGCCAGGTGGGATAGAACACGCTGCCGGAGACTTCCCGCACTTTCTCAAAGCCGGTCAGCTCCCGCAGGCGGTTTTCCGGTGCCTGCTTGAGCACGACCAGCACCTTGACGGGCACACTGGTGTTGAGGCAGTAGGGCGATGAGCCGTGCCAGGGAGTGCCCCAGGCGGTATAGCCCTGAGGCGTGCGCTGGACAAAGCCGATGTCCCCATTGATGATGGAGCTCCCCCGGTACTGGGCCCAGCGTTCCGCCTGGGTGGTCTTGCCGATGCCGGAAGGGCCGAGGAAGAGGATGCCCCGGCCCTGGTCCTCGATGGTGGCACAGTGGAGCTGGAGCATCTGGCGGCGGACGGCGTGGGTGCAGAAGGTTTGCACATAAAATGTTTCCACATCCTCGACAGATTGCGGTGGCAAAATCAAAATATTTTTCCACCCACTATCCACAAGCATGACTTCTGCTTTTTCGCGAAAAACTTGTGAAACCGGCCATTCAGCCTGATATCGTTCGATCCCATATTTCTGCATATTTAAATCCAAGCATGTAATATGGAACTGAACATCACCTTTCCCCATTATACGAAATTTTTCCCAGGAATGTATGGCGTCTTCCACAGCAAAACGTATTGCTGCGACTTGAAAATAAAGTGCGTCACGCTTCGGTAAGGCATCCTGCATTTTCGAACTCATCATAATGTGTACCAACAAATATCATCTTTTGACCCACATCCCATGGCCCCAGAACATCGTTTAAATCTTCTGCGTGACCACCAGAAATATGATCCCTCAATCCAGTCTCATCAGATGCATGTGCTACTCCGCACGTCAACTTATTACTGTCCACATAATTTTTCCATCCAGTCGCAACATAGTTACTAGCTTCATTCCAATACCAGTTTATACCCGTATAGCCATTTTCATTCCAGAAGAGCCAGTATCCGCCTTCTTGTCCACTACCGGATGTATTCATCGTCATAATTCCCATTTCTGCCTGTGCAGCAGCCACATCAACATAAGTCTGTCCCATTTGAATCGTTCCTTTCTCAAATTAGTGTTTAAGAGTTGTAATCTTCGCGTGTTGTTTGAACCGCATCCCGCACCACACGGCACGGTACGCCGTTCACATTGCGTGTTCCACCGCTGCCGGATACCGCAGCGATGCATTTGAAGCAGGCGTTCGCCGCCTTGCACCCCTTGCATTCCTCCGGCCAGTCCAGCTGCTCTTCATAATCCAGCAACTGGCGCCATGCCTCTGCAAAGGGCAGGTCCCTCACCGGAATGTTCGGTTCATTCAGGAAGCTGCAAAACCGCATGACGCCGTTCCACAACACCCAGTACCCCAGCCGGTAATCCTTGCATTAGGTTGCCGGCTTGCGGTTCGGGTCAACGAATCGTTTTTCCCGGATGCGCCGCTGGATCTCGGCGCGCTTGGCCTCTTCCAGTTTTTCCTGGACCCGTACCGCCGCGGCGTCGGTATCCGCTCCGCGCAGGGATGGCTTGATGCTCCCCGTCGAGGCCCAGGGCAGGCGATGCCGGTAGGCGTAAAAGGCCATCTTTTCCACATCGTCCGCATTCTGCCGGACGATGGTGCTGACCAGTTCCACCGGAATCCCCATACTCATCAGGGTATGGATGCCGTCGTTGACACGGGTGAATCCATTCTCAACGCCGCAGACCGCCTTGTATACCTCGTCGTCGGAGCCATACAACGTGATCTTGACCTGCCGGGGCGGATATCGCTCCAGCAGCTCCACCACCTTGCCGCTGATCAGCGAGGCGTTGGTCTGCAATGTCAGGAAGAATCCCATCTGCGCCAGCCCCTGCCAGATCTCGGCGAATTCGGGATGCAGCAGCGGTTCACCGCCGGTCACGCAGAGCCAGGTGGTGCCGGCCGCCTTGGCTTCTTCCGCAATGCGCAGCCACTCTCTGGCGGAAAGTTCTTTCCCGTGTTTGGGAATGTCCTCTGCCTTCAGGTGGACATAGCACATCTTGCAGTTGAAGTTGCAGCGGGGCGTCAGCTCAAACGTGCCGGAGATGGGGATGCCGTCGGCGAAGGCTTTCTCCCACACCTGTTTGTAGAAGGGGTCCAGCCATTCCATCCGGCGGCATGCCGGTTCAAAGTCGCCGCTCACGTTTTGCCATCACCACCTTTCCTGCCGCCGGACAAGCCGCCCTTGGGCCAGAGCTTGTCCAGCAAATCCTTCGGGATGCGCACAAAAGTACGGCCGCGGACCACGCCGTCGTCCAGGATGTTGTTGTCCGCCAGCGTTTTGAGGAAGTTGTCTATATCAGCGGCCGCCTTTTCGGCAGTAACTCCTTCGTAGTGCTCCAGGATGCGATCCACCAGCTCCTGTTTGGTGAACTCGTGGTCCTTCATGTAATCCCACAGATACGCCGCGGAGGAGGAGATATAGACGATGGACGTCACTTCCCGCACCCGCTGTCCCGTGGGCACAATGACGTACTGTCCGGCCACCTCCCGCAGGATCAGTTGGTCTTTCAGTTTCATAATTTTCCCCCCTTTTTTGGGTGTTGCCGCCGGCCATGGTCTGCGGGCCGGCGGGAATGCAGCGCAACAGGCTGTCACTCTGTTCTCATCCCCTGCGTGACGGGGACGGTTTGCGTCCCGGCAACATGTCGTAGGTACGCAGCAGATTCACTCGCTGACTGGCAATATGCAGGGACTTGCCGGTCACCCGGCCCCACTGCGGTCCGTCCACAAACAATCGGCTTGCCCGTTCCGCCCACGCCACCGGCAGCAGCCAGGGACGTTTTTCCAGCCAGGGACGGCCGGCGGCCAATTGCCTGGGCGAAGGGAACAGCAAGCGCTGGATTCGCTGCAATCTGGTAGGATACTGCGCGGCAATGGTCAGTACGGTGCCGCGGCCATGTCCCTCACGGTCATGACCGTACACACCGCCGGCCATGCTGTCGGCCAGCAGACGATCGGGATCCACCGGGCGGAACATGGGCTTGGGTGTAAATCCAAGCCGCCGGCCGATCTCTGCTACATCCGCATACAATCCCGGCGAGGAAAGTTTCTGTACGGCCCGCTGTACCTCTGCCCAGTCAATCCGGTCGCCGTAGGCACGGGCAAACTGCATCAGATCCATAATCTGCCGCACACCCACGCCGCTGTTGGCAAAATGCTTGGCCAGATGCAAAAACAGGTAGATGTAGTGGTCGGTAAAGCTCAGGGTGTACAGTGTCACGCCTTCCGCCGTCACTGTTGCCGCCCGCTGTTCCACGCCGCGGAAATACTCGGTGCACCGCTGCTGATCCGGGCGTTCCTCCCCAAACAGGGCGGGATGCAGTTCAATATGGAGCTGATGGTTTGCATCATCAAAGGCAATCTCCTGCAGCTGCTCCTTGATCTCCATGCTGGCCTCATGGGAACTCAGGTGCCAGCCGTTTTTCTCCAGCGCCTGACGGCAGGCTTCGATCTGGTCCGGCGGCAGGTAGAGATCCTCGTCGCAGGAAGGGCGATAATCCGCCAGCTCGCCGTATAGATTCCGGCACAGAATTCCTTTCAGAACCAGGGGGCGCAGCCCGGCGCCCAGCAACGCCTGATACAGCTGAAGAAAGAGCTGCGTGCGTTGGAATTGCTGTCCCACGGCAGCGATGGTCTCCATCTGCAGCTTTGTTTTCTGCTGCACAGAGCAATCTGCAAACTCGGGATACCGCGCCGCTCCCACATAGAACAAAGGCGTCAGCATCTGGACCCGCGCCATCCGGATCAGCTCGTCCCAATCGGGCTCCTGAATCCTGTTCTGCCCGTTTCCACAGGCAGCCTGCAAAATCGATATGAAATTGTCTGTCTGTGAAACTGGCATAGAAAACACCTTATCTATTTATCATTATCAGGCCGCGGGTTCCGCCGTGGAATCAGGACTTTCTTCTTCCGATTCTTCCTGCTGAAGCTCATTGCCGATGGCAGTCAGTTTTTCCTTTGCCTCCTGCACCGTTGCCTCATCAGGAATCATTACATAAAGCTGTTGATTCATGGAGTATGTGGTGGACCTGGCGTCGCTTCCATTGACGCTGAAGCTCTCAATCGACCAGCTGGCATTGTCCTCCAACTGCTTCCGGACAAGATTCGCCAGAACGTCGTAGGGGATACTGGTATCGATACAGTTCTGGATGTTATCCAAAATGGTAAGATATTTGGTCAGGATGGTGGGACTCACGGCTTTGTTCAGGACAGCTTTCACAATTTCCAACTGATTGTCTCCCCGCTGGCGGTCGCCTTCTGCAAAAGAATATCTTTCACGGGCAAAATTCAAAGCTTCTTCTCCCGTCAGCTGATTCCATCCCTGATCAAAATGAGATCCTCTGGAATCAAATTCATAGTCCGAGTAGACATCAATACCGCCCAAAGCATCGATGACATCCACAAACCCGGTAAAGTTGATGCGAAAGTAATAATCGATATTGATGCCGTACAGGTTTTCCAGGGTGCCTTTCAGTACATCCATGCCGTAAATACCCGCATGGGTCAGCTTGTCGTAGGCATCCTCCACCCCCACATCCAACGGCACGAAATAGTCCCGCGGGGTGGAGATCAACAAGATCTGGTGGGTCTCGGTATTGATGCTGGCAATGATGTTCACATCGCTGCGGCCGCGCTGATCAATCACATCGTTTCTTGTATCACTGCCGCTGATCAGAATATTGATGATGGGGTCATCCGATTCCGCTTCTTCCGGCTCCGGCTCGACCACATGTTCCACTTGCCGGGTAGAAATCGTCTTCAGTTGAGAGGGGAAATTTTCATACCCCGCCGTTTCCTCATAGAGTGTCAGATATGCTTCATTCAGTACAATTCCGTCAACGGAACCGTCCAAAAGTGCATCTGCAAGGGACATCAGATCATCAAACTCGACAGTAGTCAGCGTGAGATTGTGTTCTGCTTCAACCTGCTGCAAGGTCTGCTCCGTATTGTCCCGGTCAAGGGCTTTCAGGATCCCAAAGGCCGAATCAGACATTTCCTCCAGGCTTTCGGCCGGATTGCTCTGCAAGCTGTAAAAAGACACCGTTGACCGTTCCACAGAGGCATCCACAACCTTCTGCACCGTGTTGATTGTCCGGGTGATATAATAACCGGCAATCAGAGAGGCAACCAGCATGATTGCCGTGAGCAGCGTACCTGCAATTTGCAGCTTACGTCTTTGCCTGTTTCTGACAAGAAAAAAAACACCTACGGTAATCCCAAGATAGACGGCAACCATTAAAAGGAGATAGGTCATGGGAACCAGATGGGACGTCGCAAGGACAGCCGTCATTATGACGGTGATTGCTGCCATCAGGCCCACATCTGCAATACACAAACGTGGCAGGTGCGGCTTTTGGGTATTCGGTTGATTGCGTTGAATCTTCATACCGTATCCTTCAACATCCGGTCGTTTCTAGTATTCATGTGCAAAAATGCGGGGCGCTTTTGTCGCGCTCCAACTTTTGAACACTTGTTAAAGCTTAGTATCAAAATTGCGTTTATACCTTTTAAGAATAACATTTCGGCCGACAAAATGCAACTGGGCAGCATTAATTTCAACCATACATTCTCGTTATCGCCCGGGCAATCCGCGAATTTGTGCAAAATAACAGTCCATCTAGAAAAAATTGAACACATATACAATTTTGAACACAAACTTTCAAAACACATTCTTGCATAAAGTTTCAGAGGGTATGTTATCGTGGATTCATGCCCTAAAAATAGGATTTGACCCTATTATTTAATATGTAGGATCATCAGCCCCCCACTGTACGACATCATGGGCGGGTTGAACCGGGCGGTCCGGGCAGGCGGGGGGAGGCATATTTCGGCAGATTGGGATTGCCAATGGTTTTGCCTGCCAGCTGGCCAAGCGCCCACTTTTTGCGGATGCATCGTTTCTATATATGGTATGGGTGTGCCTGTATTGGAACGAAAATTGTGAGAGCAACAAAATGAAAAGGACTTTTTTGATCATATTTCATAAAGGGGCGCGGGCGCACAGGCGGGCACCAACAAAAAACAGCCACGGCAGATGCCGTGGCTGTTTCCGGTCAGGAAAGCTCGTTGTCTTTTTGTATCAGGCCGTGGAAGTCGTCCAGCATGGATTGCAGCGTGATGCTTTCCATGCTGGCCCGGACGGCGTCCTCGATTTTATGGTAGGGGTTTTCCAGCACCTGGCGGATATTTTGTGCCACCGGGCAGGGGCGTCCCTGACAGGGATGAATCCCGATGAGGGAGGTCACGCCCTCCGGCTCCAGGGCGGAATAGATCTGGTAGAGAGTAATCTCCGCGGGATCGGCGCAGAGCTCGGCACCGCCGGTGCCCCGGTGGACCGTGATGAGACCCGCCTTTTTCAGCGCGCTGAGAATATTGCGGATCACAACGGGATTGCACCCCGTACTTTCGGCCAGCAGCGTGCTGGTTACCCTGGCGACCCCTTTGGCTTCGTGAATGAAAATCAGGCAGTGCACCGCAACGGAACATTTCATGCTGATCTGCATAGCCAGTGTACATCCTTTCCTGAAAAGTGGTTTTTGTTAGATGTAATTATTGACATTACATCTTGCGCGTGCTACACTGTGGTAGATGTAAGTGAAGAGGTTACATCTATCATTGTACCGATTCTTACAAAAAAAGCAAGAGAAATTCCCCCAGAAAGAGGTTTTCCATGAAAGCAGTCCAGATCGATTGCTACGCCAAAACCGTCCAGACAGTCCTGCGCGACATCCCCGTCCCGGAAATTTCCGATTCCGAAGTGCTGATCCGGGTCAAGGCGGCAGCGGTCAACCCGGTGGATCTTCTGATCCTGACGGGGAGTGTCAGGCTGATCCAGGGGTACCCCATGCCCCTGACCCTGGGCAATGAGTGTGCCGGGATCGTGGAGCAGGCAGGCAGCAAGGTGCGGAACTTCCAAAAAGGGGACAAGGTCTATGCCCGCCTGCCTATCCATAAAATCGGAGCCTTTGCGGAATATGTGGCGGTGGACGAGAAAGAGATCGCCAGAATGCCCGCGGGGTACGATTTTGCCACGGCGGCGGCCATCCCGCTGACGGGGCTGACCGCCTGGCAGGCGCTCACCGAGGAACTGGAGGCAAAGCCCGGCCAGACCATCCTGATCCCCGGCGGGTCGGGCAGCTTCGGGCAGATGGCGGTGCCCCTTGCCAGAGTCCTGGGGCTGCGTGTCGTGGTCACCGGCAACGCCCGGGCCAAGGACCAGTTTGTGGCCATGGGGGTGGAGCGGTATCTGGACTACAAGCAGGAAAACTACTGGGAGCAGCTGTCCGGCCTGGACGGGGTGATCGACACGCTGGGCCCGGCGGAGTTCGACCATGAACTGGCTGTGCTGAGAAAGGGCGGGCGGCTGGTCAGCCTGCGCACCGGGCCCAACAAGGTCTTTGCCCAGCGTCACCAGTTCCCCGGCTGGAAAAAACAGCTCTTTGCCCTGGCGGGCCGGAAATACGACAAGGCCGCCCAAAAGCAGAGCAAGGAATACCGGTTTGTCTTTGTCCGCTCAGACGGCGCCCAGCTGCGCAAAATTACCGGGATCGTGGAACAGCAGCAGATACGCCCGGCCGTGGACGACCGGGTCTTTCCCCTGGAGCAGGCGAACGAGGCCCCGCAGCTGGTGGCAAAGGGACCGCTCCGCGGCAAAGTGATACTTCAGATGTGACAGAATACGGCTCCAGCGTCTGGCCGGAATTTTTGAATCGGTATCCCAGGCGGACAGAGGCATTCCCCCTGCCTTACATTCTGGCACGGGAACGCCGGAAAGAAGATCTGAAAAGTGAAAAGGAGGAACTTGGTATGAAACTCTATAACATTGTGTTCAGTCCCACGGGGGGCACGGAAAAGGCGGCTGCCCTGCTGACAAAGGCACTGGGCGGGGAAGCCGCCGCCATTGACCTCACCGACAGCAAGCAGGATTTTTCCGCCATCCGGCTGACCGGGGAGGACGTGGCGGTCATCGCGGTGCCGTCCTACGGCGGCCGTGTTCCGGCAGTGGCGGTGGACCGGCTGTCCGCCATGCAGGGCCAGGGGGCGCGGGCGGTTCTTGTCTGCGTGTACGGCAACCGCGCCTACGAGGATACCCTGGTGGAGCTGGAGGATGCCGCCAAAAAAGCCGGGTTCCGGGTCATTGCGGCGGTGGCGGCGGTGGCGGAACACTCCATTGTCCGTCAGTTTGCCGCCGGGCGGCCGGATGCGGAGGATGCACGGCAGCTTGCCGCCTTCGGCGAAAAGATTCAGGCAAAACTGTCCGCGGGCGACCTGTCCGAGCCGAAGATCCCCGGCAACCGTCCCTACAAAAAGGCGGGCGGCACCGGCATGGTGCCCAAGGCCACCAAGGAATGCAGCCGCTGCGGTGTCTGCGCCGAAAAATGCCCGGTACAGGCTATTTCCAAGGACGACCCCGCCAAGGTGGACGAAACGGCGTGTATCTCCTGCATGCGCTGCGTTTCGGTATGCCCGCAGGGGGCTCGCAAGGTCAATCCCCTTTTGCTGTCCGCGGCGGGGCTGATGCTGAAAAAGGTGTGCGCCGGGCGCAAGGAATGTGAACTGTTTCTTTGAGTGGGCAATCCCCCGGGAACGGTCCGCCGGCAGAGCAGCGGTCTTTTGATCAGCAGGTCCCGGGTCCACGATGCCAGAAACGCTTTCCGGCCGGGGCGTTTGGCAGCATCCTCCTTTGTATAATCGTGCTCCGATTGTCTTATACTACGGAAGGAGAAAATACAAGGAGGAACAGGGTATGAATCCTTTTGAACAGAAACCTTCCCGGAAGGCCGGGGCATTCCAGAGCTGGAAAAGCCTGTACCCCAAGGCCTACTGCAAGGACGAGACCGACGCCTATACCAAGGTGCGCATCATCCTGATGACGGGTGCCGAGTATGAGGCGGTGTGGTTCGGCCACCAGTTCCATCGCCATTGCAGGGACAACGACCTGCGCCGGGAGCTGGCGGTGGCCCGGCGGCAGGAGCAGCAGCAACAGCATCAGCTGGCCTACCTGAAGCCCGCCGACGAGACCCAGCTGGAAACCACCATCACCTATGAGCAGCTGGCGGTGGACCTGACCGCCATCCTGGCCCAGCGGGACCCCGACCCCTATGTGGTGAAGGCCTTGAACTTTGCCCTGCTGGAGGACTTTGACCATCTGTACCGGTATGCGGATCTGCTGGAAATGGAGCAGGGCATCCGGGCGGAGCAGCTGGTGGGAGGCTACACCGAGATCATGCCCGGACGTCCCACCATCGCCCATCACCGCCATCCCGTGGACAGCGTCCGCCGGGCCTGCGATTTCAAGCAGTCGGATCTGCTCACCATGCTGGATACCTGCACCATCACCGCCGCGGAACAGCAGACCATGAACTACTATATGAACCTGGGCGCCTTCTACCCCAACGACCTGGGCCGGCGGCTGTACCAGGAGATCGGCATGGTGGAGGAAGAGCACGTCACCCAGTACGGGGCCCTCATGGACCCGGCCTGCACCTGGCTGGAAAATCTGCTGCTCCACGAGTACAACGAATGCTACCTCTACTGGTCCTGCTTTGAGACCGAGACCGACGACGAGGTGAAGAAGATCTGGGAGCGGTATTTTGACATGGAGGTGGGCCACCTGCACAAGGCGGCCGAACTGCTGCAACAGTATGAGGGCAAGGAGTGGCAGCAGGTGCTGCCCCAGGGAGAATTTCCGGAACTGCTCCGTTTTGCCCCCCAGATCGACTATGTGCGCAAGGTGCTGAAAAACACGGTGGAGCTCACCGCCGCCGGGGAGGATTACCTGCCCGTTGACCAGGCCGACCCGCAATCCCCCTTCTTCCGGTATCAGGAGGCGGTGAACAAGGGCGGTCCCGAGGCGGTGCCCAGCCACTGCATCATCCGGACCTATCAGGAGAAAAACGGGGAGGACTACCGCTACCAGACCAAGAAGCATCCCGTCCCCGCCCTGGGGGACCGCACCGCCGACAACACCCAGCTGGGCCGCGTGCCCGGCGCCTCCAAAAACTGACCCGAAAGGGTAACCTGCTTTCAAAAGCCCGGGCTCCGGCCCGGGCTTTTTTGTGTTCTGTTGTGCGTCGTTTCGATAAAATCCGGCATTGCGGGGAAAAATTGCGGTGTGGTTTTTTGTGGAATCTGTGCCATTGTTTCCGGATATTTAGATAAATTTTTTTACGATTCTCTGAAATTGAAAATAATTCAATAAATTGTACCTTTTATGTGGTATACTCAGCTACGGAGCTCCAAAAGGAGCGCTGGAAAGACAAAAAATTGAACAGATGGTCAAACAGACACTTGGGGACACGGTATGATACTTTCAGGAGGAAACATATGATTACCTACGAAAACACCAAAACAGTGTATGACCTGGTAGAAAATGCAGGAAAGGAATACGGCGACAAGGTCTTCCTGCGGTATGAGGACAACGACGTGGTCTATGATGTGACCTATGCGGAGTTCGTGGCCCAGTGCCACGCCATTGCAGCCTGGGTCAAGGAGCAGGATGCCAAGGCAGGCCACAAGGTCCAGGTGGGCCTGCTGGGCAGCAGCAGCCATCACTACCTGGCGGTGATGCTGGGGGTCATGGCCAACGGCAACACGGTGGTGCCCCTGGACGTGCAGCTGGATGTGGAGGGCCTGGCGGACTGCCTGACCCGCTCGGATGTGGACATCCTGTTCTATGACTGGGAGCATGCCCCCCTGGTGGAGGGCGTCAAGGCCTCCTGCCCCCGGGTGAAAACCTATATCTCCCTGCAGCACGGCAAGCATGTGCCCTGCTCGGACAATCTGCTGAAAGAGTTCGCCGGCCGCCGGGTCACCCCCGACGTTTCGGAAAACGACTGTGCCATGATCCTGTTCACCTCCGGCACCACCGGGCGGGGCAAGGGGGTCATGCTGTCCAACCGCAACCTCATTGACAACACCTTCTCCTCCACCAACAGGGACGAGGGGGAGATCTACCTCAACATCCTGCCCATCCACCATGTCTTCTGCATCAACAGCGACGTGCTGGCGGCCATGCGGTACGGGGTGCTGCTCTGCCTCAACCGGGACCTGAGCAAGCTGGCGGACCACCTGAAACTGTTCCAGCCCACCTCCTTCCGGGCGGTGCCCATGGTGGCCAAGGCTCTGTTCAACCGCCTGATGATGGTCAAGACCCAGCATCCGGAGATGACCACCCGGCAGCTGAAGGAGGAAGTGTTCGGCAGCCGCCTGCGCAAGATCGTCTGCGGCGGCGGTTACCTGACCCCGGAACTGGCCAAAAACTACCAGGACCTGGGCATCCTCATCGGCCAGGGCTACGGCATGTCCGAGTGCTCGCCCGTCATCTCCGCCCCCGACTGGGACCGCCCGGACAAGGTGGCCTCGGTGGGCAAGGTGGTGGACCGGTGCCAGGTGCGCATTGTGGACGGGGAGATCCAGGTCAAAAGCCCCTCTGTGATGATGGGCTACTACAAGGACCCGGAAAACACCGCCGAAGCCATGACCGAGGACGGCTGGCTGCGCACCGGGGACCTGGGCTATCTGGACGAGGAGGGCTTTTTGTACCTCACCGGACGGAAAAAGAACCTGATCGTGCTCAGCAACGGCGAGAACGTGGCCCCAGAGCAGATCGAGAACATGTTTGACGACGAGCCCATCGTGGAGGACATCCTGGTGTTCGAGGAAAACGACACCATCACCGCCGAGGTCTACCCCAACTTCCGCTACGCCGAGGATCTGGACATCCCCGACATCCAGGCCGCCGTGGGACAGAGCATTGCCAGGATCAACCAGAAGCTGCCCACCTTCAAGCGCATCCTCAACTTCCGGGTGCGCAAGAACCCCTTTGAAAAGACCAGCTCCCGCAAGATCAAGCGCACCCACTACTTCAGCCAGAAGCAGGCGGAGGAGGAAAACCGCAAAAACCGTATTCTCCCCCAAAACGAGCTGCAGCAGAAACTCTATGACTGCGTGGCCGGGGTGCTGGGCCACCAGGACTTCGGCATCGACACCGACTTTTACCGGGCGGGCATGGATTCCATGGGCAGCGTACTGCTGCTCACCGACCTGTCCGAGAAGATGGCGTTCTCCATCACCCTGGACGACCTGATGGCCCATGCCAGCGTGGAAAAGCTGGAGGCCTTCTACCAGGAAAAGCAGCAGGAGGACAAGGTGGACTACTCCGTCCGGCCGGTGTACCCCCTCACCAACCTGCAGATCTACTTTGCCTACGTCATGCGGGGCAACACCACCGCCAACCTGCCCTCCCTCATCCACCTGGACCCCGGCGTGGACCTGCAGCGGCTCAAGACCGCCGTGGAGGATCTGTTTGACGTTCACCCCGGCCTCAAGGCGGTCATCCAGATGGACGAGGGCGTCTACAAGAGCTTCCGCCACGACGAAGTCCGGGTGAATGTGCCCATCTGCCGCCAGAGCGACGAGGAGTTCGCCAAGACCCGGGAGCATCTGCTGGTGCCCTTCCTCTACGGCAAGGACGAGCCCCTCTACCATGCGGGCATCTACCAGACCGACAGCGCCAACTACCTGTTCCTGGACGTGGCCCACATTGTGGGCGACGGCATGACCCTGAAGATCCTGTTTGAGGACCTGAACCGTCTGTACGCCGGGGAGCCGGTGGAGAAGGAGAGCTACACCCTCTTTGAGTACGTGCTGGACGAGAAGGACTGGGAAAGCAAGGGCAAGCGGGACAGGGACATCCAGTATTACCGCGAGCTGCTGCAGGGCGCCCGCATCAGAAAGAGCATCCTGAACCGGAAGGACTTCCACGACCTGGATCATGGGGAGAACGCCTCCCTCAAGGGCCGGTTCACCGTCAGCCCCAACCAGCTCAACGCCTTCTGTGCCAGGCACAGGGTGTCCGAGAACGTCATGTTCCTCACAGCCTTCAACTACTGCATCTCCATCTTCAGCAATGAGAAGGACGTGGTCAGCAGCAGCATCCACAGCGGCCGTACCGACAGCCGCTGGACCCGTCTGGCCGGACCCCTGTTCCTGAGCTATCTGTTCCGGTACACCAACCTGGCCCATGAGACGGTGCCCCAGTTGCTGTCCCGCTCCGCCCGGCAGATCATGGAGACCATGCGGTGCCATATTTCCTGCCTGCACTCGGACGAGATGTTCTTCCAGTATCAGGGCGACATCCTGAACCTGGACGAGATCGGCGGCGCCCCCGCCCACCGGGAACACATCCAGCTGGACTCTCTGCCCTTCCATCTCCAGGTCATGTCCAACGCCAAGGGCTTCTATTTCTACGAGCTGCGGTACTGGGACAACCGGTTTGACCGCCAGCAGCTGGAAATCTTCATGGAGTGCATGGACGTCATCGTCAAGGCCATGCTCACCGAGCCCTCGGTGCGCCGGCTGAAAAAGCATCTGCCCCAGCATCTGTTCCCCCATCACTACTTTGTGAAGGCGGCGGACGTGAACGCTGCCGCCGGCAGCGCCCTCCTCCCGGATGTGGACGGGGAGGAGCAGGTCAAGGCCTACGTCCTGGACGAGACCTGCCGCAAGCAGCCTCTGGGCGCCTGGGGCGCATTGTACATCATGGACCATCCCACCAGCAACTGGACCGACAAGATCACCAACCCCTACGGCCCCGGCGTGCTGTACCAGACCGGCCTGCATGCCCGTATCCTGCCCGACGGCAGCCTGGACATTCTGGAACAGTGCGGCCGCACCATCATGATGGAGACCCTCACCGGACGGGACTTCCTGGATCTGGGCAAGCTGGAGCAGGTGCTCTGCGCCTTTGAGGGTGTGGAGTCCGCCCAGGCCTACATCACCTGGGGCATGGAGCACCGCATGGAGCTGTGCGCCGACATCACCGGCAGGGAACAGCCGGACCTGGAAAAGCTCAATGCCTATCTCCAGGAAAAGGTGGAGCCGGTGCTGGTGCCCAAACAGATCCACTTTACCCAGACGGTGTCCTGAGCCCCGCGCCGCCCGGCCGACCGAGCACCGACATACAAAAAAGACGCCCTGGCATACAGGGCGTCTTTTTTGTCCCGAGGTTATGAGGCGGTCTGCCGGCTCCAGTTTTCGGCGGCGGTGTCCAGCGCGTCGGAAAGCGTTTTCTGATCTTTCAGGTAGCTGAGAATCGGGTCCCACACCCCGTCAATCCAGCCGGCCGGCTCCCAAAAGCGGGAGGCGGGCAGGTCGCACAGGGCGCGGTACTCCTGGTATGTTTCCGGTTCCAGGGGGATACCGTGGTCATCCACGGCCGCATACCGCTGCTGGTCTGCCGTGCGGTTCCAGAGGGCGTACGCACTGTCGTAAAGATCCCCCACAAAGCCGTCCCCGCTCAGGGCAAACTGCAAAAATTCCCAGGCCGCATCCGCATGTTCCGAGCGGGAGGAAATGCCGAAGCAGTCGGCATTGGACTGGCGGAAGCTGCCGTCCTCCCCCACGGGGATGGGGATGAGGGCCAGGTCCACATTGTTGTCCCGCTCCGCGCAGGAGATGTTGTAGAAGAGATTTTCATAGTCCGCGCCCCCTGTGCCGGGCGTGAACAGCGTGTTGTCCCAGAACCCGGGGGACCACCAGAACTGCGCCTCCGGAATCCGGTAAAAGTTCTGGCCGCCGATCAGCGTTTTTGCGGTTTCAAACAGCGGGGCCAGTTCCCGGGCGGAGTCGGCATTCTGGAAAGCGTCCAGATTGACAAGGATCATATCCGAAACCAGGGTATCCACATAGGACGAATTCATGATGCCGAACAGCGTCAGATCCTTCCCGTCCGCCTGCCACTGGCTG
>JFBN01306085.1_pt1 | contig 29983 bp, 19 predicted proteins | sample 768741 | NCBI WGS metagenome assembly JFBN01 (sample SAMN01983846, study PRJNA193217) | chicken gut metagenome | biome: terrestrial biome; isolation source: ceca of Broiler chicken | host: Gallus gallus | place: United Kingdom: England | collected 2010-09-07
TCCGCATGCGCCGGTAAAAACTTTTTTCCTTCTACAAGATCAGTTTTCAGGGATCTGCCTTCCAGATCAAGATCTTATTCCCATTGTTATAGCAAAATACGATATCCGCAATGACATCCTGTTCCAAAGCCTCGGTATAACTGAAATATTTATCCGTCATCATGACAGCGACGCAATCGTTATATGTGCCGCAATATTCTATGATCGTGAAGTCATCCGCCGATGCTTTTATTTCGTATTCCTCACGGTAATCGTATGCGGCAGTATTCCGGATCCTTGAAGAGGTCTCATCGTCTAATTCCTGCGGATCTTTGGGTTTCGGCGCGTAATCCTCAGCCATGACCGTTTCGTTGCACCGCCTGCCGCCGTTATGATGATAGGCAATACTCATAAGGTCGTCATGAGACAGAAGCCCTTCTTCGTACGCTCCTTTCAACGAGTAAAACGTGCCCGTTGCCTTCGGTGCACAACCTGCTGCCGCAATGCAAAGCATCGCAGCCAAAGCTGTGACGAGTAAAGCAGAAATCCATCTTTTCATATCAAACTCCCCCTGCCTGTATCGTGCGCAGGTTTTCCCGTGGTTTTATATTACCATTGAACGGTAATTCTGTCAATACTTTCAGAAAAAGCCGCCGCACGAAAATGCGTGCGGCGGCTGTACGCCTCAAAGTTTACTTATCCGTTTTCTCGGCACGGAGCGTGAGCTCGCCGTCGGCGCAGTCGAGAATGATCTTCGTGCCAGCCTCGGGGTTCTCTTTCACGATGAACTTTGCGAGCAGCGTTTCGGCGTGAGACTGAATGAACCGCTTTAAGGGACGGGCGCCGAATGCGGGATCGTATCCGTTATCAGAGATATACCCCACGGCGCGCGGCGTGACCTCGAGCGTGAGATTCTCCTCCGCAAGGCGCTTTTCCAGCCTGCCGAGCAGGATCTCAACGATCTTATCGATATTCTCGCGCGTGAGCGGCTTGAAGATGATGATCTCGTCCAACCTGTTCAGAAATTCGGGACGGAAAGAGCGCTTCAGAAGTTCAGAGACCTGTTCGCGCGCTTTCCGGGAGATCTCGCCGTTCTCGATGCCGTCCATGATATACTCGGAGCCGAGGTTTGAAGTAAGAATGATGATGGTATTTTTAAAATCCACCGTTCTGCCCTGCGAATCGGTCACGCGGCCGTCGTCGAGGATCTGCAAAAGAATATTGAATACATCGGGGTGAGCCTTCTCGATCTCATCGAAAAGCACAATGGAGTAGGGCTTTCTTCGCACCGCCTCGGTGAGCGTGCCGCCCTCTTCGTAGCCGACATATCCGGGAGGCGCGCCGATGAGACGGGAGACGGAGAATTTTTCCATATACTCCGACATATCGATACGCACGATGTTTTTCTCGTCGTCGAACAGATTTTCCGCAAGAGACTTCGCAAGTTCCGTCTTGCCCACGCCCGTAGGCCCCAAAAACAGGAAGGAGCCGATCGGGCGATTGGGATCGGAGATGCCTGCGCGGGAACGCAGGATCGCCTCGGAGACCTTTGTGACAGCCTCATCCTGCCCCACGACGCGCTTGTGCAGATCGTCGGGAAGGCGCAAAATCTTTTCGCGCTCCCCCTCTTTCAGTTTTGCGACGGGAATGCCCGTCCAGCGGGCGACGATACGGTTGATCTCCTCTTCGGTGACCTCGTCCTGCAAGAGCGCGTCTTCACGGTCGTTGACGGAGGACTTTGCCGCCTCAAGTTTTTTCTGCAATTCCACGAGATCGCCGTACTTGAGCCGCGACGCCTCCTCGTACCTGCCCGCGTTCATGAGCGAATCGATCTCGCCGTTCATGCGGTCGATCTTCTCTTTGAGCTCCTTCTCGGCGCGGATGGAGTTCTTTTCGTCCTCCCACTTGGTCTTCATTGCCGTGAACGTCTCTTTGAGAGAGGCAAGCTCCTTTCTGAGCGCCTCGAGCCTCGCCTTGGAGAGATTATCCTGCTCTTTGGAGAGCGCCTTTTCCTCCACCTCGAGCTGGGCGATCTTGCGATTCATTGCGTCCATATCGGCGGGCATCGAATCGATCTCCGTGCGGATCATCGCCGCCGCCTCGTCCACGAGATCGATCGCCTTATCGGGCAGGAAACGGTCGGTAATGTAGCGGTTGGAGAGCACCGCCGCCGCGACGAGCGCGTCGTCGTGAATACGCACGCCGTGGAAGATCTCGAACCGCTCCTTGAGCCCGCGGAGGATGGAGATGGTATCCTCCACCGTCGGCTCGCCGACGAGCACGGGCTGGAAACGGCGCTCGAGCGCAGCGTCCTTTTCGATATATTTACGGTATTCGTCGAGCGTGGTCGCGCCGATGCAGTGCAGCTCGCCGCGCGCCAGGAGCGGCTTTAAGAGGTTTCCCGCGTCCATCGCGCCCTCCGTTTTACCTGCGCCGACGACGGTATGCAGCTCATCGATGAAAAGAAGGATATTGCCGTTCGACTTGGTGACTTCGGCAAGCACCGCCTTCAAACGTTCCTCAAACTCGCCGCGGTACTTCGCACCCGCGATGAGCGCGCCCATATCGAGGGCAAAGAGCGTCTTGTTCTTCAGGGTCTCAGGCACGTCGCCCTTGACGATGCGCTGCGCGAGCCCTTCGGCGATCGCCGTTTTGCCGACGCCCGGCTCGCCGATGAGCACGGGGTTGTTCTTCGTCTTACGCGAAAGGATGCGCACGACGTTACGGATCTCTTCATCGCGCCCGATGACGGGCTCGAGCTTGTGCTCGCGGGCGCGCTTTGTGAGATCGGAGCCGTATTTTTCCAGCGCCTCGTAGGTATCCTCGGGGTTGTCGCTCGTCACGTTCTGATTGCCGCGCACCTGTTTCATTCCCTCAAGGAACTTGTTCTTGGTGATGCCGAAGCGTCCGAACAGCTCTTTGAGCCCCTTTTCATCGTTATCGAACAGGCACAGGAAGAGGTGTTCGACGGAGATGTATTCATCCTTCATGCCGTTCGCGAGCTTCTCCGCCTCGTTCAGCAGTCTGCTCACGGCAGGCGTGGCGTACGGCTGACTGCCCCCCGACGTGCGCGGAAGCCGCTCGACGGCGTCCTTAACGGCGGAGGCAAACCCCTCGGCGTCCGCACCCGTGCGTTTGAGGATACGGAACACCAGCCCGTCGCGCTCCATGAGCGCATAGGCGATATGCAGCGCGGTGAGTTCAGGGTTGCCGTACTCGACCGCGGCGCTCTGCGCGCTCTGGATCGCCTGCAGCGATTTTTGCGTGAATTTGTTTGCGTCCATATTCGTTCTCCTTCGGAGCGGCGTCCCCGCTCCTGCGTATTTCGTACTTCCGTTACAATTATACCGCAAAATCATGCGCTCTAAACAAAAAAATAAACGCACGTTCGGAAAAAAATTTCTCTTCCGCCGCCGCGTTGCGTGTCCGTTTATTTGACAATAATAAGGACGAAAGGATATAATATTCAAGGTATTGATTTATAAATAAGGAGCAATAAAACAATGTTGGAGATCAAGAACCTTGTAAAAGTTTACAAGGCGAAAGGCGGCGCGGAAGTGCGCGCGTTGGACAACGTCTCTGTACGGTTTGAAGAGAAAGGCATGGTCTTTCTGCTCGGTAAATCGGGCAGCGGCAAATCCACTCTCCTCAACCTCTGCGGCGGACTTGACTCCCCCGATTCCGGCGAGATCATCATCAAGGGCAGGAGCAGCAAGGATTTTTCACAGTCCGATTTCGACAGTTACCGTAATACCTTCGTCGGATTCGTCTTTCAGGAGTACAATATCCTCGCGAGTTCACCGTGGAGGACAATATCGCCCTTGCGCTTGAATTACAGGGAAAGAACAAAAACAAAGCGCAGGTGCACTCCATTCTGGAACAGGTCGACCTTGCAAATTTTGCAAAGCGCAAGCCGAACACGCTCTCCGGCGGTCAGAAACAGCGCGTTGCGATCGCCCGCGCGCTCGTCAAGAACCCCGAGATCATTATGGCAGACGAACCGACGGGCGCGCTCGACTCCAACACGGGAAAGCAGGTATTCGACACGCTGAAAAAGCTCTCCGCGGAAAAGCTCGTCATCGTCGTCTCGCACGACCGCGAATTTGCGGAAATTTACGGCGACCGCATCATCGAACTCAAGGACGGGAAGATCATTTCCGACGTGACAAAGACGAAGATCGCCGCGGTTGCCGCAAGCGACAACGTCAGTTTCGTCGGTAACGATACCATCTCCATCAAAAGCGGCAGCAAACTCTCTGCGAGCGACATCGAAAAGATCAACCAATTCCTTGCCGCATCTTCGGAAGACGTCATTATCACCAACGGCAAAAAGGAAATTTCCGATTTCCGCAAGGCGGCGCGCATCGACGAGAGCGGCGCACGGGAGGCGTTCAAGGATACCGATGAAAAGCAGATCGCCGCAAAAGCGTACACCCCGCAGGACAGCCGTTTCATCCGTTCCAAACTGCCCGCACGGCACGCGATCAGGATCGGCGCGAGCAGCATGAAGGTCAAGCCCTTCCGGCTTCTGTTCACGATCCTCCTCTCTTTTGTTGCATTTACCCTGTTCGGATTGTTTTCTACACTGGCGTTCTACGATCCCGTATCGACTGCGGTAGAAACATATATGGGCGCAGGATACGACACCCTGATGCTGCAAAAGAAGTACCAATCCTTCTATGTGGAATACCAGAACGGCGAAGAAGTATACCGCAGCAACTACCCCAGCCAAACGCAGACCTTATTTACACCTGCAGATTTGCGCGAACACCGCGAAACATACGGCGACAACACTTTGGGTATATACGACTTTTCCACTTCCGAATGGAGCAGTATGCAATTCAAACCGGAGAATATCAGCATCACGGGGAATTACAATACCGTCTATTTTGATTTCTCTTTATCCGGATTTGCCGAGATCGGAGCAACGTGGAACGGCGAGATGCTCACTTCCGATACGGATCTCTCCGCTCTCGGAGACGATGAGATCGTGATCTCCTCCTACACGTTCGAGAGCATCCGCGAGGGAACGTTCTACGAAGTCGAAAACGGAGAAATGACCGATACGGAAATCGCTCTCAACACCCCGGAAGACATCGTCGGAAAGCCCCTGCTGTTCCAAACGAGAAACGGGACGAAAGAGCTGACCGTCCGCGGCGTATATCGCTATGACCTTCCCGAAGAGTTCGATTCGATAAAAGACGCTTCGTCGGGTCAGATCACGAACGAACAGCAGCAGAACCTCAAACAGACGATCAATTACGGATTGTACAAATATGCTATCGTTTCTCCCGCATTTTATGGCGCCAACGTTGCTGACTTCGGCGAGAGCTATTCGGAAGATACCGATTACGGATTCATGTGGATGGAACGCGAGCTGCTGATGACCTCCGAAGGCGACGAGAATACCGTTCGTCAGGCATTCTATAACGTGAATTCTCTTCCGATCGCGCAGGGCGTTGAACCGCAGATCGCATTCCTTGACGGAAGATCGGCGCAGTCCCTTTCCGGCAAAGAGATCGTCGTTCCGTTCGGGACATTCAGCGGGTACCTGTACAATGTTTACAGCGATAAAGTTTCTCCGCTGTTTACCTACATATCGGATACGGAAAACAACATTGAAAATCAGCTGATCATGGCGGATGAATACACCTATAAGGCAGCGGAAGCGGACCGCCTCGGAAATACGGAAGAAGCGGAATTCCTTCGTGAACAGGCAGAATATGCAAAGGCCGAAGCGGAAAGACTGCAAACCGAACTGGACGCATACTTAGAGAGCGAAGAATATCTGACGAACGTAAAGCCTTATGAAAAATATTACGAGAACTGGGACAGATACACCGCTTTCCTTTCCGATGGTCAGTATTCTTACTGGAACGAAGAAATGGGAACAGAGGAATATGAGGTCGCAACGGAGGACGATCTGGACGCGGCAGCCGAAATGATCATCTCCTTCTTCCGGGAATTCGGCGATGAGATCCCCACACGATACAACCTGACCTTTACAGATCTCTCCCAGGATATGGGGACATATACGGTTGTCGGATTCTTCTACGGACAGATGGCGGCACAGAATCGGGAAGCCGCATATTTCTCGGCAGATGAATACCAAAACATTCTGCGTACGGGAAATCCGAACAACGATTCCGGTGAGATCCGCCAGGAGTACGAAACCAAGTACGAAAAGCCCGCGGACGCGATCTACCGCTATATTGTGATCCCCTTCCCCGATTCGGAAAGCGCGCTGCGCACGCTTCTTGCAGGTGAAAATCAGATCGACGCGGAAACAGACACCTTCTACACGATCAACTCCCTCATCTCTGCCAACCTTAACATGGTGAACGGCATGATCGACCAGATGTCCGATATATTCCTGTATATCGGTATCACGCTCGCGGCGTTCGCAATGCTGCTGCTGTTCAACTTTATTTCCGTCTCCATTACAAACAAAAAGAAGGAGATCGGAATCCTGCGCGCAGTCGGCGCACGGAGCACGGATGTATTCAAGATCTTCTATTCCGAGTCCGTCATTATTACGGCGATCTGTTTCGTGCTCGCCATGGTCGCAAGTTTCGTCGTCTGCGCCGTCCTCAACAACACGATACAAGGCATGATCGGAGCAAGCATCTTCGTGTTTGGGCCTCTCTCGTGGCTGGTGATGCTCGGGATCGCGGTAGTCACTTCCGTAATCGCAACCTTCCTGCCCGTGTACAGCGCGGCAAAGCGCAAGCCCGTTGAGAGCATCCGCGCATTGTAACCGTCGTATAATGAAAAAAGAGCGGACATTTCCGCTCTTTTTTATAAGGAAACAAAAGATGCACGCCCCATTCGCGGGAATTATAAAAGCGCGGTTTTGCCGCGCTTTTCGTTTATTTGATGATCTTTCTCCAACCGTAGGGATCGGGAAGCCTGCCGTACTGAATCCCCGTGATGGTATCGTACAGCATTCCGGTGATCTCCCCCATCTTACCGCCGTTGATGGTATAGTCGACGTTCTTGTAACGGATAAGTCCGACGGGCGAAATGACCGCCGCCGTACCCGTGCCGAAGGCTTCGTTGAGCTTACCGTTCTTTTCCGCCTCGATGACTTCGTCGATGGAGATGCGGCGCTCGGTGACCTTATAGCCTTTATCGCGGAGCACCTGGATACTGCTCTTTCTCGTAATGCCGGGCAGAATGGATCCGACGAGCGCGGGCGTGATCACCTCGCCGTCAATGACGAAGAACATGTTCATGCTGCCCACTTCCTCGACGTACTTCTTTTCGTTCGCATCCAGCCAGAGCACCTGGTCGAATCCCTTCTCTTCGGCGACCTCTCCCGCCTTCATGGACGCGGCGTAGTTGCCGAGGCACTTCGCCTCGCCCGTGCCGCCCAGCGTTGCGCGGGTATAGTAATCCTCGACGATGAGCTTTGTGGGTTCAAGGCCGTGCGCATAGTAGCTGCCGACGGGAGAGAGAATAATGAAGAAGAGGTACTCCGTGGAGGCATGCACGCCGAGCATCACGCGGGTGGCGACGATGGTCGGACGGATGTACAGCGCCGTCCCGGGCGCCGTGGGGATCCAGTCCTTTTCCAGCTTGAGCAGAGTTTCCAGCCCCTCTTCCACGACGTCCTCGGGGAAATTGGGAATGCACATACGCGTTGCGGAGCGGTTCATGCGCGCCCAGTTCTCTTCGGGACGGAACACGGCAATGGATCCGTCGGGCTGAAGGAACGCCTTCATGCCCTCGAAAATACCCTGCGCATAGTGGAAGATGCTGGTCGCAAGGTCGAACGGTTTGGGTTCGTTTGGCTCCACTTTGGCGTCGTGCCAGCCCTTTTCGGCAGTGTACTTCATCGTGAACATATAGTCGGTGAAATAGTGCCCGAAGCCGAGAGAATTGTCCATGGCGGGCTTTTCTTTCAGCGTTTTTCTTCTGATGATCTCCATAACGTTCACCTCACGCGATCGGGGAACGGTGCGTTCCCTTTTATTGTTCTTATTATAGTACTTTGCCGTCTATTTTTCAAGCGGAAAGGCAGAAAAATACTTATTTTGCTCAAAAATTTGTACTTTTCCGTTGAGAAGATCGGCAAGCTCCGCACAGAACGACGCGGCGTCCCCTTCGCGCACGCGCACGGTGAACGCGGCGTCAGCGGCAAATTCGCGGCCGAGAACGGCGCAGCGCCCTTCGAGAAAGCGCATGAGCGCGTTGACCTCGGGATACTCCGCGCGAAGCAAAATCTCGGAGCACATATCGTAAACGCATTTTTCCGACTCGACGAGCGCCTCCGCCGCCGATGAGGAATAGGCGCGCGTAAGCCCGCCCGCACCCAGTTTGATCCCGCCGAAATAGCGCACGACGGCGACCGTCGTTTCAAACAGCCCCTGCGCCTTGATGACGTTCAGGATGGGCATGCCCGCCGTCCCCTGCGGTTCTCCGTCATCGGAAAATCGCTGCAGATTGCCGATGCTGTCGGCAATAAAGGCATAGCAGACGTGCGTGGCAAGCGGATGACCGGCGCGGACGGACGCGAGAAATGCGCGCGCATCTTCCTCGCCCGCCGTGTGCGCGGTATAGGTGAGAAAGCGCGATTTTTCGATGATCTTCTCGCGCAGATGCGTACCCGAAAGGCTCTTATAGCTCATTCGCTGACGACCTTGACGCGGATCTTTTTCCCCTTGAAGAGCGTGAACGGGAAGGCGGGCAGCGCAGCGTTCGCATCCGTCACCTTCTCGCCGTTGACGGTAACGCCGCCCTGCTCGACGAGACGGCGCGCCTCGCCGTTGGATTTGCAAAGCCCCGCGGCAACGAGCGCCTGCAGCACCGTGGCGGTATCGGAGGGCACCTTCTTTTCGGGCATCTCTCCCTCGCCGCCGAATGCGGCGCGCGCCTGCGCCTCTGCCGCAGCAGCCTTCTCTTCGCCGTGCACGAGCTTGGTGAGCTCGAAGGCAAGCACTTCTTTTGCGCGGTTGATGCGTTCATCCTTGTGCGCGCAGAGCGCCGCGATCTCCTCCAACGGAAGGAAGGTAAGAAGTTTCAGGCACTTTTCCACGTCGGCATCGTCTGTGTTGCGCCAGTACTGATAGAATTCGTAAGGGCTCGTTTTGTTTTCATCGAGCCAGACGGCGCCCTTCTGCGTTTTGCCCATCTTCTTGCCCTCGCTCGTGGTGAGGAGGGTGAACGTCATGGCGAACGCCGCCTTACGCTCCTTGCGGCGGATGAGATCGGCGCCGGCAAGGATATTGCTCCACTGATCGTCGCCGCCCATCTGCAGCAGGCAGCCATACTTGCGGTTGAGCACCAAAAAATCGTACGCCTGCATGAGCATATAGTTGAATTCGAGGAAGGTGAGCCCCTTCTCCATGCGCGAACGGTAGCACTCCGCCGTGAGCATTTTATTGACGGAGAAGTATACGCCGATATCGCGCAGAAAATCGACATAGTTGAGATTGAGAAGCCAGTCGGCATTGTTGACGACAATGGCGCCGTTTTCGCCCTCGAAACGGATAAACCGCGCCATCTGCTTTTTGAAGCACTCGACGTGGTGTTCCACCGTTTCGCGCGTCATCATAGAGCGCATGTCCGTTCTGCCGGAAGGGTCACCGATCATGCCCGTGCCGCCGCCGATGAGAATGATGGGACGGTGCCCCGCATCCTGCATGTGGCGCATTGCGATGAGCGTGAGGAAATGCCCGACGTGAAGGCTGTCTGCCGTCGGGTCAAATCCGATATAGAAGGGAACGGACTCGCTCCCGAGCTTTTCGTAGAGCTCCTCTTCGTACACCGTCTGTTTGATAAATCCCCGCGCGCGCAGGGTGTCCATTACGTTCTGCATTTTCTTCTCCTCTTTTCGGGCTCGTTCTGTACAAAAAAACGGTTTACGCCGCGCGTAAACCGTACAAAATCTTATAATGATCTACGCGCGCAAAAACTGTATTACAGGCAAGCGTAATACAGATAGCCGTAGATTGCAACTGCGAGCGAACGTTTCATGATGCTATTATACTCCGCGGCGCTCGCTTTGTCAAACGCCTGCGCTCACAATCATGCAAAATTCAGCTCCTTTTGTTCGCTTTCCGGCATATTCAGCCCGCGCAGCGCGCAGAGGCGCGCAAAGGCGCGTTCGAATGTGCCGTCGCGCCGCATATTTTCGCAGAGTTCGCGGTTGCGTTCGGCACGGGCGGCGCGGCGCTTGTCCTCGAGATACATTTCCATAGAGAGCGTTTTCATACTCCCTATTTTACGCATGATACTTGACATATATTGTCATGTATGCTAAAATTTTTTTAAGAAAACAAAAAAATTTTCGAGGGGTCACACATGAAATACCAGCACATGATCGACATGCTCTTCGTTCTGCTTGCAAAGCGCCGCATTTCGGCAGGCGAACTCGCCGCACGGTACAATATCTCGGTGCGCACCGTCTACCGGTACATCGACGAAATGACGGTGGCGGGCATCCCCATCGACCTTGCGCGCGGCGCAGGCGGCGGGATCTACATCTCCGATACATATAAACTGCCGAAGGGATATATGACGCGCGAGGAGTACGAAAGCGCCATTAACGCCATGCAGGCGATGGAGAGCGAGCTTGGCGACCCCGCCCTCTCCTCCGCGATCAGCAAGCTCAGCGCCAAGGCAAAGGAGGAACGGCAGGACGGCGCCATTACGGGGAATATTCTTGTGGACAGCGGAACATGGGGAAACGAACGTAAATTTTCGGAAAAGCTCACGCTTCTGGAGCGGGCGATCGCGGAAAAGGAGGCGCTGGAGATCGACTACATCGCACGGGACGGCGAGCGGACGCGGCGGATCGTTCTGCCCCATCTGCTCGTTTATAAGCAGAACATCTGGTATGTGTACGCATACTGCCGCCTGCGCGGCGCCTTCCGCCTCTTCAAGGTCGGGCGCATGCGCTCCATATTAAAGACCGGGGAACACTTTTCCCCCATGCCCTTTTCGCGAGACGACGTACCGCTCTCCTTCTGGACGGACGAGGAACAGACGGTACAGGCAAAATTCCTCATCTCGCCCGACGTTCTCCCCTTCGCAGAGGAGTGGCTCGGCATTGAAAACGTGCGCGAGGAAGACGGACAATTCGTTGCAGACGTCACCCTCCCGGACGACGATCAGCTCGTGGAAAAGATCCTCTCCGCGGGCGCGGGATTCAAAGTACTTTCCCCCGCGCCGCTTGCCGAGCGTGTGCGCGACGAGGCAAGGAAGATCGCGGAGAGCTATTCAAATTGATAAATATCCCTTTCATTATAAAAACGGCGTCCCCAATGGAGACGCCGTTTTTTGATTACCAACCCTGTTCCGTGTACTGCGATACCGTACCGAGTTCAATCGTCTGCTGCGACCCGTCCGCCGCAGTATAGGTATAGCAATAGGTGAGACTGACTGTGATTTCAAAGCGCTTACCGCCCATAATCTCCCCACCGAATGAGCAGGAATCCGATGCCACATATCCCTGATGCGTTTTATTATAAGTCCTGTTCAGCGCACCACCGGTTAAATGGAAATTGTAGGTCGTTTGAATCGTTAAATTGTCGTCGAATTCCAGACCGTAAAGACTTCCACCAGAAATAATAGCTTCCGATGAATACTTTCTGCTCATTCCCAACCAACCATCTGAGACATCGGATGCCGTCGCAGAAATCTGAATATTGCTTGCCCAGAGCGCCTCGACGGTCGTGTTTGCGCCGCCGACGACGGAATAGGAGATCTCCGTCACTCTGACGGGATTTCCGTTTTCATCGAGCACATACCAGCCGAGGAAGGTATAGCCCTCCGCCGCGGGCGTTTCGAGCGTATACGTGCCGTCGAACTCCACCGTCGTTTCGGAGACGTTCTCCGCCCCGCCCAGCGTGAAGTTCACGCCGCTGCTCCTGTAAGTGACCGTATCGGGTGCGAGCGGAACGCGGATGGAGGAATCGTCTGCGGTGTATTCGAACGTACCCTCTTCCCAGAGCATGTTCTGCGGGAGCCCTTCGATCGCGGTGAGATCGAACACACAGTTCTCACCCGTAACGCGGAACGTATAGGTATTCTCGCCGTACACAAGGCTGATCGCGGAATCTGCAAACATCTGCACGGAGACGGAATAGGTTCCGTCCTCGTTCTTTTCCCAGCTCGGGCCGAGCGCACAGGGCGCAATGATCGTGACGGTATACAGATCGGGGATCTGATCGGAAAGATCCGCCGTAGGATCCTGCGTGCCGTCCGAAATATCGCAGGGATTATGGAAGGTGAGCGTTGCATCCACTTTGAGAACGGAGAGCGACGTCCGGAAATTCAGTGTGCGGAGCACGTTATCGGTTCCCGCATAGTTCGACGAGGCAAGCGTGAGCTGCATATCGCCGAGAACGCCGCCCGTGAGCGCGCTGCCGTTGAAATTGAGCACCCACTCACTGCCCTGTTCGCCCTGCCGATAGGAATAACTGCTGAGCACATCGGAGAGCACGGTTCCGTAATCGTCCGTCTCCGGAGTCGTCTCCGAAGAACCACCCGATCTCATCGCATCTGCAACGGTATCGGAGAAGTTGAACATGAATATGACGTGATCCATGATGTCGGCAAAGAAACTCTCCAACGTAAGAACACGGTACTTCACATCGCTCCCGATCGTACGGCGCAGGTACACCATGCCCTGTTTGACGGTGATATCCGTCGTGCCGCCCTCGTTGATCGCAATGATGACCTTCGGGAACGTGATGCTCGCGTTGATCGTGAGCTCCCCGTTCTCATCGACGGAGACGGACAGTCCGTTGACCGTGACGGTGGCGGCGGGGATCTCGAAAAGAGTCAGATCGATGACGACTCCCGCCGACCCGCTGATAAAGAAATTCCCGTTAAGGGCGTATCCGTCGTCCGTTTTGTGCGTGGCGGAGAGTGCAATGGATTTGAGCAGTTCGTCCGCGCCCTCAAACATATAATTGCTGTAATCGGCATAATTGAGGGAAGCGACCTGCGCATCGCCTGCGGACAGCGTGATTCCGCTCTCCGTATAGCCGAGCATGAGCGCATCGTAACCGATATCGAAGTTCACGCTCGTCTTATCGGCATTGCCTGCGCCATAGATATTGGCGACCGAGATGCCCGAAAGGAAGGAACTGCCTGCCTCGCCGTTTTTACGGAGCATAACGGTGAGATCGTCGAGCCCCTCTCCGCCATAGACGAGGTCGGAATCGAGCGTGACGGTGAACACCGTTTCGCCGTTCTCCGAAGAGACGCCCAGCTCTTTCAGATAATAATCGAAGGGCATATCCGCAAGCACGGTTTCGCCCGTGATCGCATCGGACACATCGCCGAGGATCCCCTCGACCGCGTCTTTGATGCCGAGCGTACTTGCGAGCATCCCGCCGACCGCGCCGAACTGCCCCTGCTCGTCGTCGGAAAGCCACTTGGAGACGAAGTAGCTGTCGAGCGTTTCAAAGAGCGCTGCCGTCGTCTCCTCGGGGAACCCGAGCGTTGTGAGGAAGTCTGCAAGCGTATCCTCCATCAGCGAAACGCCGCTGGCAGCGATCGTCATGAGATCGCTTGCCGAGACCGCAAAATTGAGCGGTTTATAGCGCGAATCTTCCGGCTGATACTTGGAGAGACTGATAAAGAAGTCGAGCTCGCCGTCCTGCTCGTAATCGAACATCCAGAACTGCAGATACAGATCGGTGCCGTCCGCGGCGACTTCATCGAGCCAGAGCGTGAAATAGACGTAAGCCTCGGGATTGACGACGAGAGACTGCGCCGCGGTATCCAGCGTGAAGAAGGTCTCGCCCGCATTGCCCGCATGGTAGACGAGCTCGCCGTCGATCTCAAATTTCGCGGAGCCGTCCGCGTTCACGGAAACGGAATCGTTGAAGCTGATGCGGACATCGTTCGAAGAGAGCGTTGCTGCCGCGGCGCCCACGAAATCGAGAAGTTCGCACAGGCTTTCGGCAGTCATATACGAGCCCGAAGGCTGCGTTACGGCGCCGTCGGAGACGCCCGCCGTAAGCGAGCCCGAGAACGCCGCCTCTCCAAGGGAAACTTTGCCAATATCGACGGAGACAGCGCCCTCCGAGACGAAGAGTTCCGCACGGATATTGCCGTAAGAGACGGAGGCCACGCCGCCCTTTTCAGGCGCGCCGAAGGTGACGCCATCGATGATCTGCGGGATATCCAGCCCCGCGAGAAGATCGGTCACGGCGGCGCCGGCGCCCGCGAGCGCGGAGAGTTCCCCGAGTGTTGCAGGGATCTGCGCACCCTTCACGTAATTGCTCAGGATCGCGGAGATGCGCTCGTACGCCGCCTCGAAGGCGTTGCCGACCTGATAGAGTTCATCGTATACGAGATCGACGCCGACGCTGCCGTACACGATCGTGACGCGCGTTTCATCGGCATAGACGACGATCTTCTGTGCCGTTTCGCCCGCCGTGACGATCAGATCGAGCGAGAGGCGGAAACCGTCTTTCCAGCTCACCGTACCGTTCTGCACGGAGACGGAGGCGGCGAAGTCTTTATAGCCGACGCTGAGCGTGCCGCTGAGGGCGAGCGCCTTGTTTTCCATGACGGAAAGCACCGTATCGAGCACGGGCGTGATGTCGGCATGACCGGCATACTCCGAAGCGTCGACCGCGAATGCGCTGCCCGCCGCGAGCGTGACGCGCAGTCCGCCGAGCAATGCGTCCTCACCCTGTACTTCGGCGGTCAGTTTGCCGTTTTCCGCAGTGAGCGCCACGTCCCCAAGTGCGAAATCGACCCCGAGTGCCTCCAGAAGCTGCGTTCCGCCGATGACGGCTGATATTTCGGATTTGAAACGGATGATCTCGCCGAGATCGAGCGAGAAAAGTTTTTTCAGGATCGCGGAGATATCGCTCCCGTCCTGCGTTCCGACGGCGGAGGAGACGAGCCCGGCTGCATCCGCCGCGTTGAGTTTGAACTTTGCCTCTTCGAGGGTGATGTAGACATACCCTTCCTCGCCGTAAGCGAAGTCGATCTTCTTGGCTGCGGAGCCGCTGCCGTCCGTATAGGAAACGGTAAGCGAACCCTTTACCGCAAGATTTTCAAGGGAAACGGAGACATCCGCAAGCAGCGATACCTGCCCTGCGGCAAACTGCACCTGCGCATCGACGCCGCCGTCTGCTACGATTCCGAGGATGGTTTCTGCCATCGGAAGGATATCCGTGTACCCTTCGGTATCGGCGGAGAACTCCGTCGTCTTCGTAACGGCGAGCTGCGCACCGGACGCGCTTGCCGCGATCTCTTCCGAAGAGACCGTGAGCGTCACGGCGCCCAACTCAAAATCAATGCCGAACGCTTTCAGCAGCTCTGTTCCCTTCACGTTCACCGTGAGCGCGTTCGTATCGTCAAGTTCGATGAGCTTGCCGAGATCCAGCGAGAACAGCGTTTCGAGAATGTCCGTCTCTTCCTGCGTGAATCCCTTCCCGTCCGCACCCAAAAGATCTGCGACGAGCGAAATCGCCTCTTCCGCGTTCGCCTTCACTTTGAGCCCGTTCACGTTGAGGTACAGCGCACCGTCCTGATAGATGAGCCCGACGGCGATCGCTGCACCGCTGTAATCGATCGTCACTTCGCCCTGCACGGCAAGCTCTTTCAGCGAGAGGTTCACATACCCCTCCGCAGAAAGTTCTCCCGCCGCATAGGCGATCTCCGCGCGCAGATACTCCGCGTCCGTAAAGAATGCGATGAGCGCATCTGCATACGGCAGGATATCCGTATATTCGTCGGTGATGACCGCCTCGAACGCCTCCGCGCCCGTCACCGTTGCCGTCGTCCCGAACACTTCCGCCGTCAGCGCGCCGTCCTTTACCGTGAGCCGCACGTCGCCGAGCGCAAAGTCGATCCCGATCGCCTTCAACAGTTCCGTCCCCTTCACGACGACAGAACTCTCGTTTTCAAACCCTATCAGACTGCCGAAATCGAGCGAGAGCAGTTTGCCGAGAAGATCGCCCTCCGCCGCACTCAGTCCGCCCTCTGCGCCGAGCAGATCGGCGATGAGCGAGACCGCCTCTTCAACGTTCGCTTTGACTTTGATGCCGTCGATATCCAGGCCGAGCTCTCCGTCGCCGTAGATGACGCCGACCGCCTTTGTTTTACCCTTGTACCCGAGCGTGAGTTCCCCTGCCGCCGCGAGCGTGTTCACGTTGAGACGGATCGTCCCTTCCGCCGTGAGATCGCCCGCCGCGTAGTTCACGCTTGCCTGCAAATTCTCGTTGCCGAACAGCGCGATGAGTTCGTTCACCATCGGAAGGATGTCCGTGTATCCCTCGGTATCGACGGAGAATGCCTTCCCTGCGGTAACGGAGAGCTGTGCGCCGAGCGCGTTGACGGAGAGCGCGCCGTCCGAGACGGAGAGTTCCACGTTGCCGAGCGCAAAGCCGCCGAGGTCGACGCCCAGCGCCTTGAGAAGTTCGTTCCCCGCAAAGACGACTTCGAGCACGTTCTCCTTTTCGGAGAGAGAAATATTGGAGGCAAATTCATCGGAGAGGAGCGTCGTGAGCAGGTCGCCGAGTGCAAAATCGCCCGTGCCGACGGCGGGAAGTTCTCCGCCGATAAACTGCATGACGAGCGCGATCGCCTCCTCCGCGTTCGCCCTGATCTTCACGCCGTCAAGATCGATATACGCATAACCGCCCGTATAGGCGATGCCGATCTTCTTTTGCGCGCCGCCGACGGAAAGCGCGAGCGTACCCTGCGCGGAGAGGTCGTTCAGATCGGAAATATTGACGTTGAGCGTACCGCCGACGGAGAATCCGTTCCCCGCGTAATCGACCGAGACTGCAAGGACATCGCTGTCCATGATGCCGAGCACGGTCTCCGCATAGGGAATGAGATCGGCATATTCGCCCTCTTTGACGGGCACGCTCTCATCGGAATAGGCAAGGCGCGCGGAGATCTCCGTGCCGTCGAGCGATATATCCGCAGAGATATGCCCGAGCGAGATCGTGCCGTCCTCCGCGATGAAGAATTCAAAGTGAACGGGAAGCGAGATCCCCATGAGCCCGAGCGTGGAGTCGAGCGTGGCGCTCCTGCCGTCGTCGGAGACTGCGAAGTCTCCCCCGCCGAGCTGCGCGAGGAGCTCATCGGTATCGAGAGAGATCCCGCCGTTCCCGCCTTCCGGAAGGAAGGAACGCAGGAGCGCGAGGAGTTCTTCCGTTCCCGCGCCGACCTTTACGCCGTCGCCGTAAGCGAGGCGGATCTGCCCGTCCGCATAGCCGATATAGAGATTGCCGAGCTGCGCCCGAAGCTCCATATCCGCCATGTCCGCCGCGTCCACATAGACGAGCCCCGAGACAGACGCGCCGTCGATCGCAAGATCGAGCGAGAAGGTGACGGGGCCGCTCAGCACGGGTGCGAAGGCATTGGAAAGGCACGCCGCCGCCGTGACGGTTTCCCCGTCGGGCGCACCCGTAGCGGGCTTATCGGCATAATCTTTGAAGTACGTATCGTATGCGTCGGAGAGGGCTTTCTCGGTATCGTACTCGTAATTCGTCGTGTAGGACGCGGTGCAGCCGACGGAGACGCCCATGGTCGCCGTATACGTTTCGCTGATGACCGACTGCAGAACCTGCCAGGTGCTGTCGAATGTGTACGTTACGGTGATCTGCTCGAAGGAAGGCAGCGCCGTGAGCCCGCCCGTGAACATCATCTGGTTGACGTAGTAGGCGGGCGCCTTGTCGGTCGCGGGATCGAGGTAATAGGTCTGGGTATAGGTGCCGTCCGCATTGACGACGACGGGATCGGCGCCGAGCAGCGTCTCCTCGTTGATGACATAGACGGAGAAGGACGTGCCGGGCAGCCCGTTGCGCTTTTTGAAATCCTCAATGAGCGTGTTGCCGTAAGGCTCCCCGTCCTTCCAAACGGTATCCACGCCGTTGTACGTGGAGGGGCCGCCCGCGGCGTCGCGCCAAAGCACGCGGTCGCCGACATAGCAGAACTGCCGCGCCGAATTGACCATGCTCGAAGTGGTGATATCCGTCTGGATGAGCACGTCGTCGCTGAACTGCTTGTAGGTGCTCACCTCCTGCTTGATCATCGTATCGACGAGCCCGTGCATCTCGTTGTAATAATTATCCTGTCCCATGAGGCGGGTGTTCATATAGCCGATATTTTCGAGCGCGGTGTGCGCATCGGGCGTGGAGCCGTCCGTCGGCAGATCGTACGCGACAGTGACGAACCCTTCATCGACAACATTGGGTGCAGTATCCTGAAAAAAGAGCGCGTTCACGCCGAAAACGCCGAGGCACAGAACTGCCGCAGCGGAAAAACTTGCCAGAACCTTGGTGACCCGGCGGTGATATTTGGCTTTGAGGCGCAAGCCCCCTCTCTTTTTTGCGACTGCGCGGGGGCGTTTTTCGTTTTCGATCGGGTGGAGCCCTTCCTCCACACGCTCATGAGGCTGTTTCATATTCCTCCGACACGGCAAAAGCCGCGAGATGTAACGAAATTTTATGACAGTATTCTAACACCTTTATATGACAATGTCAACAAAATATATGACATTTTCTCCAACTTGTGCAAATTGGAAGGAAAAATCACAGAAAATAAAAAATCCTCTCATAGAGAGGATTTGAAAACGCGCAAAAACGCAGATTTTGTGAGATTTGTTCCGATTAATTTAATCGCTCCCGCCCATGAGCGCCCTTGTGAGCGCCGCCTCGCAGTCGGGTCGGGCGAAAAAATCGCGCGGGAGATCGCCCTCCACGGGAAGATCGAGCGCCACGGAGCCGCGGTGCAGAACGACGGCGCGATGCGAGAGGATTGCCGCTTCGTGCACGTCGTGCGTGACAAAGACGACCGTTTCGCGCCGCTCCCGCCAGAGCGCTGAAACAAGCCCGAGGAGCGTTTTTTTGAGAGCGAGATCGAGCGACGAAAAAGGTTCGTCCATCAGCAGCAGATCGTGCGGGTACAAAAAGGCACGCGCAATGGCAACACGCTGGCGTTCCCCGCCAGAAAGCTGGCGCGGGTACGACTTTTCGCGCCCTGCGAGCCCGACTTTGGCGAGCATCTGCGATATTTCCGCCCACATATTTTCGGGCAGGACGAAGCGAAGATTTTCCTCCGCGGTGAGATTGGGCAGGAGCTTCGGCGACTGAAAAAGATAGGAAAACGCCCCCCTTCCCTCCACGCTGCCTTCGTAAGGCGTGAGCCCCGCAAGCACGTTGAGAAGGGTCGTTTTTCCCGCTCCGCTCTCGCCGAGCACTGCCGTGATCTCCCCTTCGCGCAGTTCGAGCGACACATCGGAGAGCGCAGCCTTCCCGCCGTATTTTTTTGTGACGTGTTCGAGTTTCATCTTCTCCACCTCACGATAAGAACATAGGCAAGACGGCAGAGCCCTTCGAGCGCGAAGCCCATGAGCACGGTCAGCAGCGTGAGCGCCATGAGCCGCGGCATCTGCAAATAGATCTGCGCCTCCTGCATCATGCCGCCGAGCGAGCGGTATGTGGAGGCGAGCACCTCGCCCGAGATGACGACTTTCAGCCCGAGCGAGAAGATGGAGCCCGCCTGATTGAGAAGGACGGGCGCGGAGAGCGGCAGATACATTTTTACGATCTTTCTGCCCGCGCCGACGCGGAAGGCGCGCGCGAGTTCGCCGTACTCCTCCCCCACTTCGTCGAATGCGGCGAGCGCGGCGGCATACGCCGCGGGAAAAAGAACGAGCGCGGAGACAATGACAGGCGCAACGGCGGGCGTCGTCCACAGAAGGAGCATCAGGACGACCGCCATCGTCGGCACAGTGCGGAGCACGGAGATGACGGGCGCCAGAAATGCGCGGACGCCCCCGAAAAGGTGTGCGGGTACTGCGAGCGCGATCCCCAGCGCCATAGAGGCGAGGAACGCCCACAGCGTGCGGAGGAAAGTGTTCCCGAATGCGCGCCAAAAGGACGCTTCCGTAAGAAGGCGTCCCGTTTCGCGGATGGTCTCCCAAAAGGACGGGAGCACGTAGTCGTTCCGCACAAGATAGAAGGCGATCACCCAGACGAGCCACAGCGCAATGAGCGCGACCGCCGAGAAGAGCGCGTTTTTCTTAGCCATTTACCCTGCGTAATAGAAGGAATCCGAGACCGCGGAAGTAAATTCCGCGTTGAGAGCGATGAGTTCGGCGAGGAAGGCGTTCACGCGCGACTTGCAGTCCTGCGCGGCGGTAAAATACACGGAGCAATTCGCAATCACCGTTGCGTTGAGGTTGTTTGCGTTCAGCGAAGGCGTCATGCCCTCCGTGTAGCAATCCTCCAAAAGCGCCACGACGTCGGCAGCCGAAGCCGACGCGAGAAAATCCGCGCTCCCCTCCATATAGGTAATGAAGGTATCGACGACGGACTTCGCCTCCTCGATCACAGAAGTCTTTGCCACCAAAACCGCCTGCGGGTAGCCGTTTTCGCCGTCGTACAGCGTTTGCAGGCTGCCTGCGAGTTTGAAGGGGTTCGCGCTCGAGGCAGTGCCGTTGATTTTTCCCGTCGCCGCCGGCTCGGGGCAGAGATAGTAGTCGCATCCGCTTGCGGGCGTGACCGTCGACGCATCGGCAAACGCCTGCAAGTTGACCTTATCCGACGCCGCTTCGACGTCGTTTCCGAGGATCTGATAGTCGATGTCGTTCCTGCTGAGAACCGCCTGGAACGTGAGTCCGGGAACGTTGTTCAGCTGCACGACGCCCACCGTTTTGCCGACGAGCGTAGAGAGATTGTCGGTCGTGATCCCGGGATTATCGCCCGTGGTAAGAAGGTACATATTGCCGTTGGTGACGGTGCCGAGCATCTGATAGGTCTCCCCTTTTCCCAAAAGTTTTGCCGCCACATTGACGGGAAGGATACAGAAATCCGCGGCAGGCTCCTCTCCCTGCACCTGCGCGGTAATCGCGTTGGATGCAACGATGCGGAAATCGTACCGATCGTCGTCTTCGTTCACGGCATTGGCGAGCGCCAAGGCGGGCGCGCCGTCGGGCGCATAGACGGTGTACGTGCCGTCGTCATTCTCCCCTGTGCATGCCGTAAACACGCAGGCGGCTGCGCCGATCGTGAGCGCGATCGCTGTTGCAAGAAATTTTTTCATGATAGCCTCCGAAACTTAAAATTTGCTGAATAACGTTTTTGCGGTCACGCCGTCGAGCTGACCGATCCTGCCCGTGAGCGCATTGACGACGGGCGCGGGCGCGTCCATGACGACGCACAATACCGAAACATGCTTTTCACGGTAAGGTATCCCCATCCTGCCCACGATATATTCGCCGAATTCCGAGAGACAGGCATTGAGTTTTTCCGCCTCTTCGCGCTTTTCGACGATGACGGAGAGGACGGCGATGCGGTTTTCTTCCATAAAAAATCTCCCTCCGCCCGAACGGCAAAGGGAGACGGCGCGCTCTGCGGCGCGCAATTGTTCTTCTTTTCGTCTCCTTTGCGGTCAGATCCCTCTTTCCGTTCAGGCGATACGATTATAGCACAGTCCCGCCCGCATTGTCAAATCATTGCATGTAGAAAAGCAAAACCGCCGCCTTCCGGCGACGGTTTGATGTTCTGATCGGAATGCCTTGCGGCATACGGGCGCCTTACTTGTTATCTTCGGGCGTGTGCCACTTCCAGTTCTGGATCTCGGGCAGGTCTTCGCCGTACTCCGCAATGTAGTTGCGGTGCTCGACGAGCTTGTCGTTCATCATCTGGATCAGGAAGGAGCCGCGGTTGCCCAGCTGAGGCAGGCTCATCATCGCCTCGCGGACGAGGTGGAATCTGTCGATATGGTTCTGAACGCGCATATCGAAGCCCGTCGTGATCGTGCCCTCTTCCATATAACCGAACACCTTGATGTTGCGGTTGTGGCGGGTATAGGTGAGCTCGTGGATGAGCTTGGGATAGCCGTGATACACGAAGATGACCGGCTTATCCTTCGTGAAGATCGCATCGAACGCGCTGTCGCGGAGGCCGTGAGGATGATTCTCGTGAGAATCGAGCTTCATAAGGTCGACGACGTTGACGAAACGGATCTTGAGATCGGGCATATAGTCGCGCAGGATGGTCGTAGCGGCAAGCGCTTCCACCGTGGGCGTATCGCCGCAGCACGCCATGACGAGATCGGGCTCTTCGCCTGCGTCGTTGGACGCCCAAGGCCATACGCCGATACCCTGCGTGCAGTGCTTGACCGCCTGATCCATCGTGAGCCACTGATAGGTCGGGTGCTTGGAGGCAACGATGACGTTGATATAGCCCTTGCTCTTGACGCAGTGGTCGAAGCAGGAGAGCAGGCAGTTGGAATCCGGCGGAAGATAGCAGCGGATAACATCTGCCTTCTTGCAGGTGACGTGATCGAGGAATCCGGGATCCTGGTGCGTGAACCCGTTGTGATCCTGCTGCCAGACGTTGGACGTGAGGATGAGGTTGAGCGAGGAGATATCCTGTCTCCAGGGCAGCTCGTTGGTGACTTTGAGCCACTTTGCGTGCTGGGAGACCATGGAGTCGACGATACGGATGAAGGACTCGTAGGACGCGAAGAACCCGTGGCGGCCGGTGAGGATGTAGCCTTCGAGCCAGCCTTCGCACATGTGCTCGGAAAGATAAGCGTCCATGATCCTGCCCTGAGGCGCGACGTTGTCATCTTCGACATAGACGCAGTCTTCGGGGCAAGCCTTATCGTAGATCTTCGCCTCGAAGGGACGGGAAGAGACTTCGAACGCCGCATACATACGGTTGGACATCGACTCGTCGGGTCCGAACATACGGAAGTTCCTGCTCTCTTCGTTGAGCTTGAGGACGTCTCTGATATAGGAACCGAGCACAAGCATATCCTGCGCTTTGACGGTGCCGGGAGCGTCCATCTTGACGCCGTACTTGGTGAAGTCGGGCAGACGGAGATCCTTCAGGAGCTTGCCGCCGTTGGTATGAGGATTTGCCGAGATGCGGTGGTCGCCCGTGGGAGCGAGCGCTTTGAGCTCGGGCTTGAGCTTATAGTCCTCGGTGAAGAGCTCTTCGGGACGATAGGAAAGGAGCCACTCTCTGAGCAGATCGAGATGCTCGGGCTTCTCCATCGTGATCGGGACCTGGTGCGCACGGTAGCTGCCTTCGATGTGCTTGCCGTCGACGACCTTGGGACCCGTCCAGCCCTTGGGCGTGCGGAGAACGATCATAGGCCATACGGGGCGCTCGGAGCAGCCCTCTTCTCTTGCCTTTCTCTGGATCTCCTTGATCTCCTTGATGCACTTGTCGAGCGTTTCCGCCATCTTCTTGTGCATGGGCATGGGATCGGCGCCCTCGACAAAATAGGGCTTCCAGCCGCAGCCGTGGAAGAAACTCTTGAGCTCGTCCTTGGAAATACGCGCGAACACCGTGGGGTTATTGATCTTGAACCCGTTGAGGTGAAGGATGGGCAGGACGGCGCCGTCCGTTACGGCGTTGAGGAACTTGTTGGAGTGCCATGCCGTTGCAAGAGGGCCCGTCTCCGCTTCGCCGTCGCCGACGATGGTCGCCGCGATAAGGTCGGGGTTATCGAACACGGCGCCGAACGCGTGTGCGAGCGAATAACCGAGCTCGCCGCCCTCGTTGATGGAACCGGGCGTCTCGGGCGCGACGTGCGAGGAGATACCGCCGGGGAAGGAGAACTGCTTGCACAGTTTCGTCATGCCGACTTCGTCCTCGGAGACGTTGGGATAAACTTCGCTGTACGTTCCCTCGAGGTAGGAGTTTGCGACAAAGAAGTTGCCGCCGTGACCGGGCCCGGAGAGAAGGATCATATCGAGGTCAAACTTTTTGATGACGCGGTTGAGGTGTACATAGACGAAGTTCTGTCCGGGCACGGTACCCCAGTGACCGACGATCTTCTTCTTGACCTGATCGCGTGTGAGAGGCTCGCGAAGGAGAGGGTTTCTCAGCATATAGAGCTGCGCAGCCGAGAGATAGTTCGCGGCACGCCAGTAAGCATCCATCTTTTTGAGATACTCTTCCGTCAAGGGCTTCTTTTCGGGAATGATTTCGTTGCTCATGAGTTCCTCCAATAATTATAGTGTTTCTGGTAACATTATACCCCCTACTTTCCGCCTTGTCAATAAGAGTACGTAAAAATTTTTCGCTTTTTTTGCACGATCCCGCCGCGAGCGGCAAAAATCAACCCGCTTACACAAAACGAACATAAAAAAATCCCCGTTTTCGGCGGGGAAATTTTTTTTGCGCTTGATTTTCGGCAGATTTGCGGGCGTTCAGCTCAAAAAACCCTTGATGATCTGCTCTTCCGCTTCCTGTTCGGTGAGTCCGAGCGTCATGAGTTTCAGAAGCTGTTCGCCTGCGATTTTTCCGATCGCAGCCTCGTGGATGAGTTCCGCATCGACGCAGTTCGCCGCGAGCGCGGGAACGGCGATGACGTGCGCGTCGTCCATGATGATGGCGTCGCATTCACTGTGTCCGTGGCACTTGCCGTTGCCGTCGATCCTGAGCTCCAGCTCCTGGCGGGAAGTTCCCGCAGCGACCGAACGGGAAACGATGTCCGCCCCTGCGCCGTCGCCCTCGAGCCGCACGGAAAAATCCGTTTTGGCATACTGCTTTCCGTGCGTATAGATCTTTTCGCGGATGACGAGATCGGCATTCGCCGCAAGCGTGGCGCGGGTGGTGCGCGCGGTGGAATCGACGCCCTTGATCTGCGTCGTCTCCATCTCCATGCGCGCGCCCTCTTCGAGATACATCACCGTTTCGGGGTTCATCACATTTTCGCCGTTGCCGTCCCCTTCGGCGTAATGCTTTTCCACATATTTCACCCTGGCGCCCTTGCCGAGGTGGAAGGTGTGGACGCCGCTGTGCTCCGCCGTTTCGACGCCGCAGTTATGGATGCCGCATCCGGCAATGATGAGGACATCCGCGCCCGCCTCGACATAAAAATCGTTATAGACCTTTTCGCGGTAGTCCGTTTTGGTGATGACGACGGGGATGTGCACGCTCTCCCCCTTCGTTTCGCCGGAGACGAAAATATCGATGCCCGATTTTCCGTCCTTCCTGCCCTCGATGCGGATGTGCGGCGTACTTCTGCGCCCGTCCGCCTCGCCGTTTTTTCTGATATTATAGGCGCCGTCCGGCACCTTGTGCAGATCTGCGATCTGCATCAAAAGCATTTTTTCAAGTTCATCCATTTTGCAGACCTCCTGTGTTACTGCCCGAACGCGGGGCAGATGCGCCCTGCCAGAAGATTGGGCAGGATCTCCTCGCGCGAGCCCTCGCGCTCTACTTTGCCGTTTGCGATGACGACGATCTTATCCGCGATGTTGAGGATGCGCTCCTGGTGGGAGATGATGAGGATGCTCCCGTTCGTGCGCGCGTGCATCTTTTCGAACACGGAAATGAGATTCTGGAAACTCCACAGATCGATGCCTGCCTCCGGTTCGTCGAACACGGAGAGCGCCGTGCCGCGCGCGAGGACGGTGGCGATCTCGATGCGTTTGAGCTCGCCGCCCGAAAGCGAGGCGTTGACCTCGCGGTCGATATAGTCGCGGGCGCACAGCCCCACCTCCGAGAGATAGGTACATGCCTCGCTGACGGTGATCTTTCTGCCCGCCGCGAGCGAAATGAGATCTTTTACCGTGATGCCCTTGAACCGCACGGGCTGTTGGAAGGCATAGGAAATGCCGCGGCGCGCGCGCTCGGTGACGGAAAGCCCCGTGATATCCTCGCCGTCGAGAAAAATCTTTCCCTCCGTCGGCGTGAGAATGCCCGCGATGATCTTGGCAAGGGTCGACTTGCCGCTGCCGTTGGGACCGGTGATGGCGACGAAACGCTCGTTCACTCTGAGCGAGACGTCGTTGAGGATCTCCTTATTTGCGTCGCCGTCGGACGCGGCGAAACTGATATGACTGAGTTCTAACATATTATATACCTTATATATGGATTGCGTTATAGCGTTGCAACTCCGTTGCAACGCAGGATTTTACCACATTGTGCGCAAAAAGTCAACTAAAATGCTGCCGTCCCGCGGGCGGTTACCGCATACTGCGCCCGCCCGTGCGCCGCCCGCCGCGCCAAACGAAAACGGGCGGTTCCCCCGCCCGTTTTCTCATCGTGTTTTACTGCCGTTTGCCTTGTCCGTCGGCTTTATCGTTCTTTTCGTCCCCGTCCGATCCGCCGAGATCGGGGAAGGGATCGAGATCGATCTTGCCGTTTTCCGCCCTGCCGCGGTTGAGTTTTTCCTCTTCCGCGCGCATCTTTTTTCGGGCGCGCGCATGCACGCACAGAACGACGACGACCACGACAGCCGCCGCGCCGACCGCAACGCCGAGCATGATGAGCGCCGCCGTGAGCGTGGGCGTACCGCCGTCGACGGGCTGCGGTTCGTACCCCATGCCCTCTTTGCGGGCGACGACGAAGGAGAGTTCGCCAAGCGGGAGCCCGTCCTTCGAGAACGTGTATCCCGACTGCGTTTTGCTAAAATTCAGAGTGCTGCTCTCGAGACAGAAAGGCGTTCGGATATTGATGGTGATCGCGCGGAAATCCGCCCAACGCTGCCCGGGAGAGAGCAGATAATCGAACGACCACTTGCCCGTATTTTCGGAGGGGATATCGGGCATGAGCGGAGCGCTGACGGTGTTGACGATACTCCCGTTCGCGGGTACGGTGACTTCATACTCATACCAGAGCATGGGGTTTTCCAGTACGGCGTCGGCATCGATGCGGGAAGTGAGCCGCAGATCGCTGTCCGCGGAGAGCATGGCGACCGTGGCGTTGTAAAAATCGAGATAACTCACGGCAGGATCGGCGCCAGCATACATCTCCTGTACGAACGCGGAAAAATCGATCCGCCGTTCCTGCGGCTGTCCGACATGCGCGCCCGCGATGAGCTGCGCATTCGCGCCGGACATGGAGTATACGCCCGCCTCGACCCGCTTGGGAACATCGCCGATGGCGTAAATGACGATCTCCTGCGTCTGCCCCGTTTTGACGTTCCTGTACACCTCGCCCCGGCCGTTGTTGACGCCGACGACGCCGCTCCCCGCACTGAACACCTGCGTGCGGCTCGGGTTGGCATCGTAACGGAAGATAAAGGTGCGCAGATCGCTCCCGTCCTCAGGCACGGTCACGGAGAACGTGTACACCGTGACGCCCTGTCCGGCATAGAAAAAATCGTCCTGCATCGCGGTCTTGCGCGGGAGCTCGCCGTCGAGATCGAACGCCGTTCCGTAATAGTTCTTTTCGTGATAGGTGAACCGCTCGCGGATCTCCCCGCCGTTCACGATGTCGAGCGCCTCGCCGTCCACCGTGACGGAATACCCGCCGCGCAGTTCGGAAAGATAGTCGGGCTTGAAACCGACGGGAAGGTACATGGTGAGCGCCACGTCCTCTGCCGTCCGGTTTTCCAGCGTATAGCTTGCCTCCACGCGGGAAGTGCTCTTTTCCGCCTCCTCCTGCGTGATGGGAAGATCGTCGATATAGAATGTGAGCGTTTCGTCCGTGACCAGAACGGGACAATCGCCGCCGCCGAAATCCACGACGACGTCCGACCCGTTCACGCCGGACCAGTTCGCATACGCGGAAGCCGCGCGCGCTCCGGTGTTTTTCGCACCGAAGGCGAGCAGGCTGCCCGTTGCGACAGGCAACGCAAGCAGGAATGCCCCCAACGATCTACTCCTCATAACTCTTTGCCCTGACCTCCTTATCAGCTCTTGCCTTCTGCGGGCTTCTCGTCGGGAGGCGGCGCAAACTCCGCCCAGAAGCAGCTCCCCTTGCCCACTTCGGAAATGACGCCGAACGGACAGTCGTGCTGCAGGAGGATGTTCTTGACGATGGAAAGCCCCAGCCCCGATCCGTTGACGGGGCGTTTATGCGTTTTATTGGAACGATAGTAACGATCCCAGATGGTATCCACCTCTTCGGGCGGGATGCCCTTGCCCGAATCGATGACTTCAAAGCGGGCGTTGCCGCCCTTTTTGTACAACTTCACGCGCACGCGCTTATCTTCGCCCGTATAGTTGACGGCGTTGCCGATGAGATTGTACAGCACCTGATCGATGCGCTCGCGGTTTGCCTGCGTATACAGATCGTCCTCGATCTGCGTTTCGATGACGTACCCCGAAGTCTCCTTCAGGAAGGAAAAACGTTCGGCGACGGAATACACCTCTTCCGAGAGATTGAACACCGTCTTTTCGCCCATATTGACGCCCGCGCGCAATTTGGAAAGATCGAGAAGATCTCCGACGAGCAGCGTGAGGCGGTCGCATTCGTCGATGATGACTTTGGCGTTCGCGTCGCGCTTCTTCTTATCTTCGCCCGTGATCTCGACGATCATGGACGCATACGCCTTGATCATGGTGAGCGGCGTTTTGAAATCGTGCGAGACGTTCGCAATGAGCTCCTTCTGCATGGTGTCTGCCTTGGAAATCTCGGAGCGGGCATAATCGAGCGCTTCCGAGAGCTCGGTGAGCTCGGCGCAGAAATAATTTTTCTTGAAATGTAGGTCGTAATTGCCGCGCGCAAGCTCCTTGGCGCGCTCGGTGACCTCGGTGACCGGTTTGGTGATGAACGCCGCCACAAATCCGCTCGTGACAAACGCGAACACGACCGCGACGAGCGCGGTGATGAGCGAGAGCCACTGCATGCTCACCGCAAGATCGCCGTACTGCTCTATGGATGCAGATACGAAAAGAAAGGTGCTGCGCCCCTCGAGCGAGACCTCCTCCGCATAGGAAACGACGGATTGCGAGACGAGAAACGCCGGGAGCCCGCCCTTCGTCTTCTGTTCGACAAGCATCTCCGCAAGGTCGCGGTGATCGGTATCGTCGAAATCGAGCGCGCTCTCGCCGTTCTCGTAAAAGAGATAGACGCTCAGCCCGTAATCGTTGGCGATGTCGGTGAGCCGGAGCCCCAGCACGGAGGCGTTCTGCGCGTTATCGATCTCGGTGATCATCCTGCCGCGCGCATCGGTGATGTTGGCGAGCGTACTCTCGCGGTACTGCCGCGTGATGAGCGAGTTCTGCACCAGCACGAAAATGACGACGACGAGCAGAGCGAATGCGGAAAAAGCGAACCACAAAACGAGGTTCAGGCTTCTGCCCGACCTCACTCTCTGCTCTTTCCCACGTTCTCTCATGCCTCTGTTTACTCCTGAACGCATCCGACCCGCAAAACAGTCCCGCGCAAAAGCGCGCTGCGCCCTGCGCGGGAGCCGTTCCTGCGATCATGCTTCAAATTTATACCCGAGCCCTCTGAGCGTGACGATATACTTGCGGTATTCCTTGAGATTTCCGCGCAGCATCTTGACATGGGTATCCACGGTACGGTCGTCGCCGTAAAAATCGTACCCCCACACCTTGTTCAGAAGGCGTTCGCGCGTGAGCGCCACGCCGTTGTTCTGTACGAAATAGAAAAGAAGTTCGTACTCCTTGGGCGTGAGCTCCGCCTTCTCGCCGTTGACGGTGACGCTCCGCCCCGCGATATCCACATGCAGCCCCTCGAAGTCGTAGACCTGCGAATATTCCGCACGCGCCGGCTTGCCGCGCTTCATTACGGCATGGATCCGCGCCATGACTTCCTTGGGGGAAAACGGTTTGGTCACATAGTCGTCGGAACCGATCTCGAACCCGAAGAGTTTATCGTACTCCTCGCCGCGCGCCGAAAGCATGATGACGGGCGTATCTTTGAACTTGCGGATCTCCTTGACCGCCGAAAATCCGTCGAGCTTGGGCATCATGACGTCCATCAGAATGACGTCGTAATCATTCTCCCTGCACTTTTTGACGGCTTCCATCCCGTCCTGCGCCTCGTCCGCCTCTCCGCCTTCAAATTCGACGTATTCACGGAGCACCGCGCGGATCATCTCCTCGTCGTCTACGATCAAAACTTTCATATGCTCCTCCTTGATAGCCGACATTATATCTCTTCTCCTTTATACCTGCTTTAAGAGCGCGTGAAAATTGAGTGAAATATACACCTCATACACAAATCCGGCGCAGACGCGCGCCTTTCCGACGCTCATATTATACTGTAAGGGAGTAATATGAACCCGATCAAAAGCGGAAACTGTGCGCTCATACATTGTTGAACCCTTGCCCGTGCCACACGGCACGCGC
>JFBN01307036.1_pt1 | contig 29889 bp, 29 predicted proteins | sample 768741 | NCBI WGS metagenome assembly JFBN01 (sample SAMN01983846, study PRJNA193217) | chicken gut metagenome | biome: terrestrial biome; isolation source: ceca of Broiler chicken | host: Gallus gallus | place: United Kingdom: England | collected 2010-09-07
ATTAATAAAAATTAAATTTTTAAATTCTTTTAAGTCTTAAAGAATTAAGCACTACAGTAATAGAACTAAAACACATTGCAAGTGCTGCTATATGAGGACTTAAAGAGATAAAAGGTATAAATCCTGCCGCGATAGGAATGCAAAGCACATTATAAATAAAAGCCCAAAAAAGATTTAGCTTAATAATACTGCGTGTTTTTTTAGCAAGTTTAAAACATTTAAAAATCGCCGATAAATCATCTTTTATCAAGATAAAATCTCCTGTTTTTTTTGCAAGTTCATTTGCTTTTGAAAAACTCATACTCACACTTGCAGCAGATAAAGCCGCCGCATCATTGATCCCATCTCCTACAAAAAGAGTTTTTTTAAATTTTTGAATGATTTGTAGTTTTTCTTCACTCTTAAGTTGAGCATAAAATTCGTCTATTTGTAATTCTTTGGCTATTTTTTCTACATTTTTTACATGATCGCCGCTTAAAATAAAAGTTTTAAGATTTTGCTTTTTTAAATTTAACACAAGCTCTTTGGCTCCATCTTTTAAAGCATTGCTTAACAAAACACCGCCTAAACACTTTTTATTCTTAGCAAAATACACCCTAACATATTCTTTAAAAGCATCAAAAAAGATATCACTTTCTTTTGTGTCAATTTCATTTTCGTGCAAAAACTTCGCACTACCTGCGAGATAAATATCATTATCTTCTTTGTATTTTATACCAGAACCCACAATCACTCTTCCCTCACCCTTTAAATCAAAAAAATGATCTTTATGTAAAGCCTTAGCTATAGGATGAGAGCTTAAACTTTCAATTTGACATAATTTATCAAAATCATCTTTAGAAAGATTGTGTTTAAAAATACTCAAATTTTCCTTTGTTAATGTACCCGTTTTATCAAAAAAAGCATACTTAACTAAGGCTAATTTTTCTAAAGCAGCAGGATTTTTAATAAGAATGAAATTTTTTGCCGCATTTGCACTTGCCACAACCAAAGCTATAGGCGTTGCAAGACCTAAAGCACAAGGACAAGAAATCAAAAGCACAGCACAAGAGTGTAAAAAAGCTGTATTTAAATCTGCTTTTAGCACCCAAAAAACAAAAACTAAAAAAGCAAAAAATATTATACCCCCTACAAAGTATTTAGAAATTTGATCTGCTAAATTTGCCAAAGGACTTTTGATACTTCCTGCTTCAAAAACTAGATTTTTGATTTGTTCTAAAGTACTATCCATGGCCTTTTTGTTTGCTTTGATCCTTAAAGCACCATTTAAAACTACTGCTCCTGCTTGAACTTCATCGCCTTCTTTTTTTAAAACAGGCAAAAACTCCCCATTTAAAAAACTCATATCAAGCTCTGCACTCCCTAAAAGCACTACTCCATCTGCAACAATGCTTTCTCCTTCTTTTACCAAAAGTACATCGCCACTTTTGACAAAAGAACTTGAAATTTCTTTGATACTTTCATCTTCAAGCAAAATTTTTGTCTTTTTTGTGTCTATATTTTCTAAAATTCTTTGATAATCTTGTGCCTTAAATTTAGCCTTACTTTCAAGATATTTTCCTAAAAACACAAAGGAAATAATCATCATTGCACCACTAAAATACAAATCTTCTTCTTTGAAAATTTGCAAATACACCAAAAAAGAATACACAAAAGCACTCAAAGTCCCCAAAGCTACAAGGGTATTCATATCTAAATTTTTGCTTTTAAAGCCTAAAAAAGCATGAGAAAAAAAGTCTCTCCCACAATAAAATATCCCAAAAAAACTCAAAGCCATTTGGATATTTTGAGAAAAAGAACTTTTAACAAACATTTCAAAATACATAATAATCACACTCAAAACTATACTTAAGAGCAAATTTTTTCTTAATTCTAAGTGTTTTTTTGCCTTGTATGCGTTCAAGCTTTGTTCATCTTCTAAAATTTCAAAGCCTAAATTTTGAATTTTTGCGATGATATCCTTGCGTTTTTCTTGATCTTCAAGTAAAAAAACCCCGCTAGAATTCACATAAGAAACACTAGCATCTTTAACACCATCAATTTTTTTACAAGCTCTTTCTATAGCATTAGAACAATTAACGCAAGTCATTTTGCCTATTTTTATACGCAATTCTTCCATTATAAACGCTCTACGATCTCAAAACCTAAATCTTGAAATTCTTTTGTAAAATTTGATACTTGATTTTCTTCTAAATTTAAACTTAAAATTTTTTGCTCCAAATCCACTTCTATATTTCCAAATTCATCTTCAAGAGAATTTTTGATCAAATTTACACAATTCATGCAATTAACATTTTTTACTTTAAATTTCATTTTCACTCCTTATAGGTTGTATGGTAATGTGCCCGATTTCAAATTCATGCAATAACTTATGAGATAAATCCTGAGATAGTTTTTCAAATTCCTTTAGATTGCAAACTCTTACTTTTAAATGCATAGAGGCTACTAGCATTTTATTAGTGATTTGAGTAATATGCAAATCCACTACTTCATCCACACTAGGATTTAAAAGCAAAACTTGTCTTACTTTTTCTATATCCACAGGAGAACTTTCAAGCAAGACATTAGCGCTTTGTTTAAGCAAGATAATCGCCCATCTTAAAAGCAAGATTGATAATACAATAGCTAAAATCGTATCTATATAAACAATACCGCTAAAATACACCACGATCCCACCTATAATAACCGCTAAAGAACCCAATAAATCGCTCATCATATGCAAAAAAGCGGACTTCATATTGACATTTTCTAAATTTGCACCCTTAAACATCATCAAAGCATTAATCCCATTTACCAAAAAGCCCAAAATAGCTACAATTATCATGGTTTTAGCGTCAATTTCTTTTGGATTGATAAATTTTTCTATAGCCTCATAAATGATAAATAAAGCCGATAAAATAATGGTTAAAGCATTGATAAAAGCCACTAAAACTTCAAGACGAAAATACCCAAAGGTCTTTTGATGATCTTGCCATTTTTCTACGGCTATAATGGCTAAAAAACTAAGAGCTAAGGCAAAAACATCAGAAAACATATGCAAAGTATCGCTTAAAAGTGCCAAAGAATTTGAAAGGATTGAATAAATAAATTGCACAAGCATCATAGAAAAAGTCATTAAAAGAGAAATTTTTAAAATCTTTTTATCCATACTCCTTGCATCAGCATGGGAATGATGATGTTCATGAGAATGTTCTTCGTGATTATGATGACAAGATTTGTTAGCTAAAGGCTCGTGTGATAAAAATTTATACATCTTATATCCTTTTTGCTTGACATTTTAAGATATTAAGCTAAAAAGGATATAAATATTTGTTATTTTTATAAAAATTAAAAGTCAAAAAGCTCGCCTAGCCAACTTTCTTTCTTTTTCTTTTTATAGTAATCATTGTGCTGATGATAAGCTGAGTCATTATATCTTGACTCTTGTCTTGGAGCTTGGTTAAAATTTGCTGTATTAGGGACACTGCGTTCTATGATTTTGTCAAGTTCTCCACGATCAAGCCAAACGCCACGACACTTTGGACAATAATCAATCTCAACTCCACTCCTATCACTCATAACCAAATCTACATTACAAACTGGACATAACATACAATACCTTTTTTTTAAATTTTTGATTTAAAATTATAAAAAGAAATATTAAACAAATTTACAACAAGTTTTAATGTTTTTTTGCATGTCTAGTCATCATAAAACTTTGTTCAAAAAATATAAGCAAGGTAACACTCACTCCTATAGCTAGAGCCAAAGTCACAGAAACAGTTGTAAAAAAATAATCAAAAAATTGAACTAAAAATTCAGACTTAGCCTTCAAATCATCACTGCGTATAAAAGAAATAAGATACAAAATCGCTTTATAAGCATAAATTCCAGGTATCATAGGAATAAGAGCAGGGAAAGCGATAATTTCAGCAGGAGTTTTGATGATTTTTGCTAAAACAATTCCTAAACATCCTATGCAAAATGAAGCAACAAAAGTTGCAATTGCTAAAGTTTGAAAATGAAAATATTCCACCAAGGTAAAACGAAGCCCATGTGCAATTGCCGCTAAAAGAGCAGATAAAATAAGGGTTTTTAAAGGTGGATTACAAGCATAAGCAAAGCCAAATCCCGCCACAGCAGCAAAAAACATATCTCTTAAAATAAATTCAATCATCTTAAAATCCCAAAATCCGAAATACTAAGCGTCATGTAAATTCCAAGTGCTATACAACAAATCAAAATAGCCACGCTGATAATACGGCTAAGCCCCATTAAAATATGATCTTTTAATATATCAATCACAGAATTTATAAAAAATACTCCTGGTATAAGATACAAGATACTAGAACCCAAAGCCACATCAGAAGTATTGGTATATCCCATATCCAGTCCAAAAAATACAAACCATGATGAGATAAAAGAACAAAGGATGTATTGAATTCTTAAATCAATCTTTGCTTTAGTTAAAATATATCTTAATAACAATCCCACAAAAGTTGCAAAAAATACTAAATTTCCAGCACCAAAATCACCACCAAAAAGCCTGCAAAAAGCCGAATTTGCCATAGAAACAAATAAAAGATTAAGCAAATAAGAATGCTTTTTTTGTTGAGAAATTTGCCCAAAAACGACTTTTGCTTTTTCAAGATCGTATTTGTGATCATATATAGCCCAGCTTAAAGCACTTAAATCAAAAATAAGTTTAAAATTAACATGGGCATGATGATTGGGTATAACATAAGTTCTTTGAATGGAGTTATCATCCATATCTACAACATTTAAAGTAATATGATGAAAAAAGAAATTGATATTTATCTCATAGCCATAAACCTCAGCTATTCTTCCTACGCATTTTGCCACCCTAGCTGTATAAGTTCCAGCACCTAGCAAAGTTTTAGTATATACGATTAAAAAATTAGTTAATCTTTGTATATCAGGTTTTTCCATATTTTAATAATCTTTGATTGAATTTGTTATAATTATAGCAAATTTTAAAATAAATAAGGAGAAAAAATGGCAAAAATCGGTATAGTTGGTTTAGGTTATGTAGGAGCTGCTAGTGCTTATAGCATAGTTACTCAAGGAATTTGTTCAGAACTTTACTTATATGATATAAAACAAGATTTAGCTCTAGCTCATGCAAGAGATTTGGAAGATATGTCAGCCATTCATTTTTCTTATACAAAAATTTTTCATGTGCCAAATTTAGAAAATTTAGCTTCTTGCGATATTATCATTTTAGCTTTTAGAAAAGAAAGCTTAAAAGAATTACCTAGTCGCTTAGTAGAACTTCAAAACAATATCCTCGAACTTAAAGACATTGTCTTAACCTTAAAAAATGCTAATTTTAAAGGCAAATACATTGTCGCAACAAATCCAAATGACACCATAACTTACTACACTCAAGTATTAAGCCAATTACCTAAAAATCATGTTTTTGGTAGTGGAACAAATTTAGATAGTTCAAGACTTAAGAAATTTTTAGCCAAAGATTTAAACATAAATTCAAAAGATATTTTTGCTTGTATGATTGGTGAACATGGAGATTCTCAGTTTGCAGCACTTTCTAATGCAAGCGTTTTAGGACAAAATTTATTAGATTTTTACAAGCAAAAATTAGGCAAAGATTTAGACATACAAGAACTCGAAAAAGCCGTGATTAGCGAGGGATATTTCATCTATGAACGCAAAGGAAGAACAGAATTTGGCATAGGAACTTCTTGTGTAAATTTGGCCAAAGCCATCCTAGAAGATAGAAAAAGTTTACATCCTGTAAGTGTGGTTTTTGATGATATAGCTTTTTCAATGCCCGCTATCATAGGAAAAGATGGTATAGAAAAGGTTTTTGAATTAAAATTCAATGAAAAAGAAAAAATAAAATTAGAAAATTCAAAACAACAAATCAAAAACGCTATACAAAGCGTAAAAGATAAAATTTAAGCCTTTTTAAAAGGCTTTTTGATTTTGATATAAATTAAACTTGCTAAAATCACAAAAACAATTATAATGATTAAAATTTGAGTTAAATAAGTTTTAATCAACTCTTCATTTTGTCCTATATAATAACCCAAAAATACAAGTATAGCCACCCAAATAGCACTACCAAGTGCAGTAAAAAGTATAAAATTTACAAGTTTCATTTTTACCAAACCTGCGGGCATAGAGATGTACTGACGAATTCCTGGTAAAAGACGACAAGTAAAGGTTGAAAATTCCCCGTGTTTGTTAAAAAATTCTTCAAATTTAGCAAATTTGACTTCATTTATACCAAAATACCTGCCCCATTTTAATACAAAATTTTTACCCCAAAAAAAGCAAATATAGTAATTAATCAAAGCCCCTAAAACAGAACCTAAAGTCCCACTAAGTATACAAAGAGTGATATCAAGTTCGCCTTTATGTGCCAAATATCCAGCAGGTATCATAACAACTTCACTTGGAAAAGGTATAAAACAACTCTCTAAGGTCATTAAGATAATAATACCCAAATACCCCCAAGCACTAGCCGTCTCAACAATAAGAGAAATGATTTCTTGCATATTAGCCTTATTTGAAGAAAATTTTAAAAAATTGTAGCTTAAAAGATTAAACAGTAAAAAGCGGTTTTACACCGCTTTTTTTATTTACCTGCAACCGAAACTTGATTTGGATTGTCCGCTGCACGAGCGATCATGCACTCTTTTAAAACGGCAGCATCAGCTGGATCGCTAACTTTTTTATTAATCCAGCGTTCAACTTGTTTCATTGTTTTTGACTCTGGCTCTGGAGCTTCGTATTTTGCCATCAAACTTGCACAATCAGCCAAAGCAATGATAGGTAATAAACTTGCAAAAAGTATTTTTCTCATCTTTTGCTCCTTAGAATTTTACATTATACATTAACATGATATTATCAGCTCTTGATTTTTCTTTTTTAGCTCCCATTAATGGAATTCCACGATTTCCCCATTTGTTTTGGATATTGGTATAGCTTAAGCGTAAGAATTGATATCTATCAAGTTGATAAATCACATAAACATCATGAGCTGTTCCTCTTGTCATTCTTATATTAAGCGGATCATTGATACTTGGACGGCTCATAGTATACCAGTATCTACTTCCCCAGAAAAACTCATAACCTACTTTTAAAGCCTTGGTAAAATCATAGCGTCCGCCTACATGCACAGCATAACCATCTTCTTCATTGAATTTTAAATTATTTGCGAAACTACTGGCAGCAGGTATCCAGAAAGCATTAGCATTGCTTCCATTGTAGTATCCTAAAGAAGCAAACCAATTAAAATTTGTTCCAAAAGCTTTGTAGTTTTCAAAATGGATATTTGCTATAGTGGCATCACCAAGATTTTTAACACCGGCACCACCAATTAAATTATTAATTGTTGCTCCACCATCAATAGGAAGTGAAAAGTCGCTAATATAAGCTACATTAAGAAGTAATAAGTTATCCCCCATACCCTCTATAGGAAGTTCTCCTTCTACTGCAGCATAGTAAAGATTTGCATCAGCATCTTTTTGATCGCTCATCCAGTCTCTTACCTTACCCTCTTCATCCCATTGATAAGTTTTACCATAAGCTGCACGGATGGCTACCTTATGATCTTGTAAACTTTCAGGTTTATAAGTGATTACTGCTGCATCACCTAGAGCATTAATCGCTAAGGCTGGATAAGTGGATTGTCTTAAAGCATTGTTTCTAAGATTACTTCCTGGGCCATCGGTTCCTGGCTGTCTTCCTATGGTTGCAATCCACTCAGGTGTGATATAGTAGTCAAGATAAGCTCTATCTACATAAAGTACAGGCCCACTTGTTCTTGTGTTTCTTCCTGCATCTAAGTCAAGTGGACTTCCACTCCAACCCATTTGAGACCAATTTTTAGCCATAGATAAACGACCATAGAATTTGGTTTTATCATTAATATCAGCATTCATATTTAAATGAAGCTCATTCATCCATTTGTTATTAGCACTATAATCTTGTCCGCTAACTTTATAGTTTGTATTTGAAACTGCTGTTGAAAACTCAAGTCCAAATTTAACCTTGCTCAAAGCAGCTTGGAATTCTGTTTCATCGGCTCTATCATTAAGATCAGCAAGTTCAGCTTTTACAGCTTCATTTTGCTTAGCTTGAGCTTCCCTTTCTTTTCTGATTTGTGCAAGTTCAGCTTGAATTTGTGCAAGCTGTTTTTGAAGCTTGGTTATCTCATCATCTGTATTTTTAGCAAAAAGTGAAGATGAAAGAAGACAAGCACTTAAAATAAGTGAAAACTTAGTTTTCATAATCATAACTCCTTGTAATTTTGTTACATTTAGCAAATTAAAATTGTGATTATAGAAAAAAAAGTTTAAAAAAAAATTATACATTAATCATTTTTAGCTAGTCAAACTTATGACTAGCTTTGTAAATATTGTAGTTTTAAAAAAGTTTTAAAATTTTAAATTTTTAAATTTTATCGCAAATTTTTATGTCTAAAATTTTATCTCCTTGGCGTATAGAGTCTAAAACTTCTAAACTTTCTTCATCTTTTGGATCAATTTGCCCAAAAACAGTATGAACCCCATCTAAATGAGCTTGAGGGCTGTGACAAATGAAAAATTGAGAACCACCCGTATCGCGTCCTGCGTGTGCCATAGATAAGGTTCCACGCTCATGTTTATGCTCTTGATCATCACATTCGCAAATGATTTTATATCCAGGCCCACCTACACCATTGCCGTGTGGACAACCTCCCTGTATGACAAAATTTGGGATCACACGATGAAAATTTAAATCTTTATAAAATCCTTCATTAGCCAAAGTAGCAAAATTACAAACCGTTTGTGGAGCCTCATCGCCAAAAAGTTTTAATTTCATTGTGCCTTTTTCAGTTTCTATAAGAGCAAATTTGTATTCATTTACTTTGCTTGTGTCGATTGTTTTTATCATTATTTCTCCTTAATCTATATTTGTATAAACAGCTTGAACATCATCATCATCTTCTAACTTATCTAAAAGTTTTTCTATATCGCTAAGCTGTTCTTCGCTAAAGCTTACAGGATTGTTTGGTATATACTCAAGTCCTGCTTTTTTAAGAACTAAACCCTTAGTCTCTATAGCAGAACTTAGCTCACCAAAGGCAGTATAATCACCGCTAATTACTAACTCTTCTTCATTTTGTTCTAATTCTTCAAGCCCTGCATCGATCAAATCAAGTTCTAATTCTTCTAAATCTCCTGCAAATTTTTCAAGATGAAAAACCGCTTTTCTAGTAAACATAAAGCCTAAAGATCCATTTTGTAAAACTTCTCCACCATTTTTGCTAAAAATGGCTTTAACATTAGCCACGGTGCGCGTAGGGTTATCGCTCATACATTCAACTATAACCAAAGCTCCATGTGCAGCTTTTCCTTCATAATGAATGTTTTTAATATCTGCGCTATCTTTTCCACTCGCACGCTTAATAGCCGCATCTATATTATCTTTTGGCATATTATTTGCTTTTGCTGTGGCTATAGCACTTCTTAATTTTGGATTCATATCAGGATCAGTGCCACCTTCTTTAGCAGCTACTTGTATGGCTTTAGCAAGCTTAGGAAAAAGCTTACTCATTTTATCCCATCTAGCCTCTTTAGAAGCTCTTCGGTATTCAAACGCTCGTCCCATAAATTCTCACTTTCTTTAAAGATTTTTAAACTTAAAAGTATAAACTAAAAAGGCTAATTAAAGCTTTAAATGGTATGATTTTACCATTTATTTTTAGGGAGAAGCTTTTTGAATATCGCAAAAAAAGAACTTTTTGTTGCTTGGTTTTTCTTGATTGCTGCTATTGTATTTGAAGTTTTAGGTACTAGTTTTTTAAAAATGGAAAATCAAATTTTAGGCTATATATTTATGGCTTTATTTATAGCTTTTTCTTATTTTTTTATGGGCAAGGCGATTAAAAAAATTCAAGTAGGCATAGCCTATGCTGTATGGGAACTTTTAGGGATTATTCTTATACTTTTAGTTTCTTTTATAGTTTTTAAAGAGAGTTTAACCTTAACTCAAATTCTAGGCATTATTCTTTCTATCGTTGGAATTATCATGATTAATATAGGCGAGGTTAAAGAATAATGTATATTTTTATTATTGTTCTATCGGCATTGTTAGATATCGTAGCAAATTTATTGCTAAAAAAATCAGATGGTTTTAAGAATAAATTTTGGGGATTAGCTGCGATTGTCAATGCTATACTTGCTTTTTTTCTACTTTCTTTTTCTTTAAAATATGTTCCTTTAAGCATAGCTTACTCAACTTGGGGTGCTATAGGCATCATAGGAACTTGTCTTGGTGGATGGATTTTATATAAAGAAAAATTAAATAAAATAGGAATTTTAGGTATCATTATCGTGATAATAGCAGTATTTTTACTAAACTATTAAAACAGCAAAATGCTGTTTTAATGTTCCATTTTGTTTTTTGCTTCAATACCCATTAAAGAAAATGCGGTTTTAATACTAAGAGCAACCAAAGAAAATAATTTAAGCAAATCATTTTCATTTGCAGAGCCTACAACTTTATTTTCATTGTAGAATTTATGAAAATTTGCAGCTAAATTTTTAAGATAATCAGGAATTTTTTGCAAAGCTCTAGCCTCAAAAGCATCGTTTAAAACAGCCTTTAAATTCAAAGCTTCAAAAAGCAAATTTACGCCATCTTGATTTAAACTTTGTAAATCAGCTTTCATTACATCATCGATTTTTTTACCAGCTTTAGCAAACACTTGATGAATTCTAGCGTGTGCATAGTTGATATAGTATACAGGATTAGAGCTATCTTCTTTTTGCAAATCACTAATATCAAATTCCAAATGAGTATCGCATTTTTTACTCAAAAAGATATAACGCAAAGCATCACTTCCTATCTCATCAACCACATCGCTCATCAAGATAAAATTTCCTGCTCTTTTACTCATTTTATAAGGTTCTCCATCTTTAAGTAGGGAAACCATTTGTGCTAAAATAATCTCAAGATTATTAGAGTCAAATCCCAAAAATTCCATCGCAGCTTTCATTCTAGGGATATAACCATGATGATCTGCTCCCCAGATATTAATACACTTTCCATAACCACGACTCATTTTATCTTTATGATAAACAATATCTGCTGCCAAATAAGTCCCGCGTCCATCTTCACGGATAATTACCCTATCTTTTTCATCGCCTTTTTGCGAAGAAGCAAGCCAAATTTTACCTTCTTGCTCGTAAATTCCTTTATGCTCTTTTAAAGATTCTAAAGTTGCATTTAAAGCATCATAATACGATCTTTCGCTTACATAGCTGTCAATTTTAATCTTTGCTTGTTCTAAATTTTGTTTAATCAAAACAAGCATTTTATCTTTTGCCCAATCAGCCAAACTAGGGATATTTTCTTCGCTAAAAAATTCTTTACCAAATTTTTCAAAAGCTTCTTTTGCTAAATCCGCTATATACTCGCCTTTGTAATATTGCTCTGGATATTCAACATTTTCATGAAGTATATTTTCTTTCACACTTAGTAAAATAGAAAGCCCTAGTAAATAAATTTGATTACCCGCATCATTGACATAGTATTCTGTATCGAATTTATAGCCCAAATGTCTTGCAAGTCTTGTTAAGGTGTCTCCAAAAACAGCGCCTCTTGCATGTCCTATGTGTAAAGGCCCAGTAGGATTTGCACTCACATATTCAAGCAAAAAACTTTCTTGTTTTTTTTCTCCTTTAGTAAAATCATTTGGATTTGTTAAAGCCTGATTTGCAAGTTCATTTAAAAAAGTTTTGGAAATTCTAAAATTTAAATACCCATTTACAGCTTCAACTGATTCAAAACAATCATGATTTTGAAATTTGCTCGCTAAGTCGCTAGCGATCAACATAGGGATTTTTTTTAATTCCTTAGCCAGTGAAAAAGCCAAAGGGGTAGCAAAATGTGCTAAATTTTTATCCTTTGGATTTTCAAGCGCAAAATCACACTCTAAAATCTTTTTAATTTCATTAAAAATAATACTTTTCAAAAGACTAAACCTTAAGCTTTTTTTGTTTCGTCTATACTTGCATCAGCATTTGTATTATTAGTTGTGTTTTTGTTTTCTTCTATTTTTTGAGTATTTTTTGCTACTTCATCATCATTATTCATTTCATCTTTAAAAGTTTTAATACCTTTGCCTAAACCCTTTGCAAGTTCTGGAATTTTTTTTGCTCCAAAAAGCAATACAACAATCAATAAAATAATCAACCAATGACTTGGACTTGACCAACCACCCATTTTATTCTCCTTCATTCCAAATATTTTGAATTTGCCCTAGATTCTGCCCTTTGGTTCTAAATTTATGGGCGATTAAAATCGCTCGCAATGCTTCATAACTTTGCTTTAACTCATCGTTAATGATAAGATAATCATACTCGCTAAGCTCTTTCATTTCATCACTAGCGTTTTGTAATCTTTTTTCTAGTTGTATTATTGTATCAGTATTTCGCTTAATAAGTCTTTTTTTTAACTCATCTTTATTTTTTGTAGTAATAAAAACAGAAACAATCTTATCAGCCATTTTTTTTCTGGCTATTTTAAATCCTTGCACATCAATATCAAAAACAACTATTTTTCCATTATCTAAAGCATTTTGAGTGTGCTTTAAAGAAGTACCATAAAAATTTTCATGCACTCTAGCCCATTCTAAAAAATGATCACTATCTATACCTTTTTGAAATTCTTCATGGGATATAAAATGATAATGTATTCCATTTTTTTCACCCTCTCTTGGTTTGCGAGTTGTTGAAGAAATAGAAAAATAAAGCTCATCTTTAAATTCATCAAAAAGTTTTTTTAAAAGAGTTGATTTTCCAGCACCACTAGGACCTGAAATCAACAAAACAAAACCTTGCAATTTCAATCCTCTTTAAAACTAATGTTTATATTTATATTCATATTCATACCCTTAAGAGCAGCTTTTAAGGTATCATCTTTAATACTTGAAGTGATCGCTCCTGCTATGCTTTGGCTAAGCTCATTAACTATCTCTTCGCTATTATCATCTTTAGTTACATCACTTACTATAGGCTCTTCATTTTTTTCTAAGATTTCCTCTCCAAGAGCTTCTTGTATATCACTTTCTTTCAATGTATCAAAATCACTTATATTTAAATTTGGCACAACCACTTCCTCTTCATTTGTTCCTAATTCTTTATCGTCTAAAATTGGTTCATCTTTAAAATCTTCTAAGACCTTACTACTATTGTCACTATCAATACCATAATCAAGCTCATCAAGTTGAGCTAGTTCTTCTTTGATTTGATCTTGAGTACTCAAATTTGAAGTAAAATCATCCATTTCATCTTGAACATCTTCTTCCACAACAGGAGCAAACTCCTCTAAAACTTCCTCTGATTCTTCATTATATTTTGCTTGACCTAAAAATTCAGCATCCTCAGGAAGATCATCAAAATCCATTTCTTTTTCTTGCTCTTCAACCTCAGGAAGATCATCAAAATCGCTTATATTAGCTTGTAATTCTTTATTATCTTCTAAATCTTCATCATTTTTATCATCTAGTTCATCTAAACTAGGCTCAGTATCCAAAGCTGTATGTTCTTGGCTTAAGTCTTCTTTTTCACTTTCGCCATCTTCTAAAGTTAAATCTAAATCAATTTGAGTGTCTTCTTGAGTCTGTTCTTTAATTGTTTCTTGTTCTAAATTGTCATGTTCTAAATTTTGAGTTTCTAAAGTTTTGTTTGAATTATCATCTTGAGATTCGCTAAGCTCTTCTTGCATTTCTAATGTATTTGTTTTAGAATCGTCTAATAATTCTTGCTTTTCTATTTCTTCATTTTTATCATCTAGCTCATCTAAACTAGGCTCAGTATCCAAAGCTGTATGTTCTTGGCTTAAGTCTTCTTTTTCGCTTTCACCATCTTCTAAAGTTAAATCTAAATCAATTTGAGTGTCTTCTTGAGTCTGTTCTTTAATTGTTTCTTGTTCTAAATTTTGAGTTTCTAAAGTTTTGTTTGCATTATCATCTTGAGCATCATCATCAAAACTCAAATCTTCCATTCCCTCTGAATTTATATCTAAAGAATTTTCATCAGGCAAATCATCTAAATTTAAATTATCTAAATCCAAGCTTATATCAGCATAAGGATTTTCATCATTGCTTAACATTGGCAAATCAATAGATGTATGCTTGTTCGCATCTTTATTATTAAGTAAATTTAAAAAATCTGTAGGTAAAAAAGGTTTTTGTAAAATTTGCGCATCTATATCTTCTACATTTTGATTTCGCGGGGCTAAAAAAATCAATCTATCGCATTTTTCTTTAAGAATTTTTAAAGGTGCTGGAGTATCACTATCTACAACAATCACATCATAATTACCCAAATTTTCACTATAAGCATTAAGTTCTTCAAAATCATAAGACATTTTTTTAGCACTAAGGCTTACAAGTCTTGAAACTACAGGGTTTTCATTTAAAAGTAAAATTTTCATCACTTTAATCCTTAAAAAATAATCGCTATTTTACGATAATTTCATTTATCCTTTCCTTAGGAGAAAAAAAGAGTTTGCATATGAGTAAAAAGTTCTAAAATTAAATTTTTAAAATATTGCATCATAACTAGTAAAATAGCAATCAAAACTACAAAACCTAGAGCTATCTTTATAGGATAGCCAATAACTAAAAGATTAAATTGTGGCATTGTTTTCATCAAAAGTCCAAAAATAACATCGGCTAAAAGTGAAATTCCAAGTATAGGAAAGCTCATAGTAAAACCTATGATGAAAATATTAAACATACCCATATTTAAATAATGCATTAAATTCTCATGCGGATAAAATCCACCTAAACTAATATAACCCAAAGAATGACTTAAAAACAAAAGCATTAAATGATGGCCATCAAAAGCAAGAAAAAACATCAAAGCAAGTAAATTTAAAATTTGAGATGTGATAGGCATACTCGTTCCAGAACTTGGATCTAATATACTTGCCATAGTAAATCCCATAGTAAAAGCAATCTGCTCACCTGCCATCATAATAATAGCAAAAATAATTTGAAGCATTAATCCTGCTATCATTCCAAAAATCACTTCACTAATAAGCTGTAAAACAAAAAAACTATCTAAATGCAAAGATTCTAATCTAGCCAAAGGATATAAATACATAGTCAAAAATAAAACTATAGTACTTTTTATCACCATAGGAATAGAATTATGTGAAAAAAAAGGAAAAAAAACTATAAGACCACCCATTCTAGCAAGAAGCAACATAAAAGTTACAACATTTTTATCACCTAAATAATTAACAAATTCCATTGGCGTTTATAGTATAAGTTTTATCACAAAAACTTGCAAGCTTGCTATCGTGAGTTACAAAAAATAAAGCTGCATCATTTTCTTTAACATAGGAAATTAAAAGCTCGATAACATTTTTAGCATTATCAAAATCCAAATTTCCAGTTGCTTCATCAGCAAAAATAATCTTTGGTTTTTTACAAAGCACACGTGCGATACTCACACGCTGTTGTTGTCCGCCGCTAAGCTTTCCTATTTTTTGATGTAAAAGCGTATCAATACCTAACCTTTTTAAAATTTTCTCATCTAAATCTTGACCCGATAAAACACTAGCAAGTTCGATATTTTCTAAAGCCGAAAAACCTTTAAAAAGATAATGTGTCTGAAAAATAATACCAAAATCATAACGGCGAATTTTTAATCTTTCGTTTTCATCTATCTGATAAAGACTAGAACCTTTAAAAAAAACTTCACCTTTTTTTGGAATCAATAAAGAAGAAAGTATATGCAAAAGAGTAGATTTACCACAACCGCTACTCCCTTGAATAGCAATGCAATCTTTGGTATTTAAAGTAAGATTTAAACCCTCAAAAAGCGGATAATCAAAACTATAGCTTAAATTTTCCGCTCTTAAGAGTTCCATTTTTAACCGTTTTTAAAGTTGTGCAGCAACTTCAGCCGCAAAATCTTCAGTTTTCTTTTCTAAACCTTCGCCAACTTCAAAGCAAATAAATTCAACAATTTTAATTTTTCCGCCAAATTCTTTTTCTTTTTCAGCAATTACTTGTTCTACAGTTTTTTTATCATCCATTACATAAAACTGACCCATTAAAGTAAGTTTGCTATCGAGTTGAGAATTATCAGCTATAAAACTATTCATTTTGCCCGGGATAATATTGTCCCAAATTTTTTCAGGTTTACCTTGAGCTTTAAGTTCTTCTTTGATTTTTTCTTCAGCTTCTTTTAAAATTGCATCGCTTAATTGTTTGCGACTTGCAAATTGAGGAATTTTATGTTCAGGTTTATTTGGATCTTTAAGTCTACGTCTTTCTTCATTTTCTTTTTCAAGTTCAGCAACCAAGGCTTTGTATTCATTTTCAACAAAAGTCATATCCAAATCTTCATAACTTAAATAACTTGGTCTCATTGCTGCAATATGCATACAAATTTGTCTTAATAAATCTCTTGATTTTGAAGCTACTTCAGCACTATCACAAGCTGCAGCGATCACAACACCAACACGGCCATTTGTATGAATATAACCATTTACAACGCCGTTAGCACCTGCTTTTAAAGTTGCAAATCTTCTTACAACTAAGTTTTCTCCTATAGTTGCAATTTGACTTTTTAAATATTCTTCAAATTTTACACCATTAATCGTACTTGAGTGAAGCTCTTCCACACTTTGCAAGCTATTGCTTTGAATATGAGCTGTAGTATCTTTTGTTAAAGCGATAAACTGATCATTTTTTGCCACAAAATCTGTTTCGGAATTAATCTCACTTACAGTTGCGCTTGTAAAATCATCACTTACTTTTACACTTACTAAACCTTCTGCAGCAAGTCTATCTGCTTTTTTAGCAGCCTTACCTAAACCTTTTTCTCTTAAAAGTTGTACTGCTTTATCAAAATCTCCATTAGTTTCACTCAAAGCATTTTTACAATCCATCATCCCCGCGCCTGTACTTTCGCGGAGTTCTTTTACCATTGCAGCAGTAATTTCAGCCATTATTCTTGCTCCTCACCGAAGTCTTCTTCGCTTATCGCTTCATCTAAAACTTCTTTTTTCTCTTCATCGGTGATTTCTTTTTCTTCATTTGCTAAAGCTTCGCCATCTTGTTCTCTTAAAGCTTTTCCTTCATTAATCGCTTCAGCCATTTCTTGGCAGAAAAGTTGCACTGAACGAATTGCATCATCATTTCCTGGAATAGGATAAGTTACCAAGTCAGGATCGCAGTTTGTATCTAGTGGAGCTACAACAGGAATTCTTAATCTATTTGCTTCTTGAACAGCAATTTTTTCTTTTACTGTGTCAATAACAAAAATCATATCAGGTTGAGTTTTCATATAACGAATTCCACCTAAATAAGCTAATAATTTTTCTTTTTTTCTTGTAAGCATTAAAGCTTCTTTTTTAGTTAAAAGTTTAATACTTCCATCTTCTTCCATTTTTTCAATTACTTCTAATTTTCTAATTGATTGGCGAATGGTACCAAAATTTGTCATCATACCGCCAAGCCATCTATGATTTACATAAGGCATACCGCATTTTTCAGCGTATTCTTTAATCGCTCCACCTGCTTGTTTTTTTGTCCCGACAAAAAGTATAGTTTTTCCTTCGGCAGCAGCGTCACGAACGATATTATAGGTATATCTAAAATATCTTAAAGTTTTTTGTAAATCAATTACATAAATACCTTTTCTCTCGCCAAAAATGAATTTTTTCATCTTTGGATTCCAGCGTCTTGTTTGGTGTCCAAAATGCACACCGCATTCTAATAAATCTCTCATACTAACCATGAGTTTCTCCTTATAAATTTAGCTTTATTCCTCCACATCCCTTAATTTACACAAGCTAAAAAGGATTGATGCGTGTGAAATGAAGCTAAGATTTTATCAAATTTAAGTTTAGTTTTTACTTATATATGTAGTCCTTGGTAAGACTTAGATTATTATTGATTTCTTTTGTGATTAAAAATTGAAACAAATCCACGCTTCCAACACGAAAAGCAGAGGCACAAGAACGAAGGTACAAATCCCACATTCTTATAAATTCTTCATCATATTTTTCCCTTACCTTGTCCAATACTTCGTTAAAATTTTCATCCCATAAATCTAAAGTTTTTGCATAGTGCATTCTTAAACTTTCTGCTAAAAGAAGATGAAAATCCCACTCACTCATAGCACTTACAACCTCTCTTAAAGAAGGTAAATATCCTCCTGGAAAAATATATTTATCTATCCAAGCATTTGTTTTTCCTTCAAACATGGCTAAAATAGAATGTAAAAGCATAGAACCTCCAGGTTTTAACACTTGTTTTACTTTCATGAAATAAAGTCCTAAATTCTCTTTGCCTACATGTTCAAACATACCCACAGAAACAACTTTATCAAAATAATTTTCAAATTCTAAATCTTGATAATTTTGAAGTCTTATTTCTATTTTATCTTCAAGACCAAGTTCTTTTACTCTTTCCTTAGCTTTTTTACACTGCTCCTCTGAAATAGTAATTCCAACAACCTTAACTCCATACTTTTGAGCCGCCATAATAGAAAGCCAACCCCAGCCACAACCTATATCTAAAAGCTTTTCTCCTTCTTTTAAATCAAGTTTTTTAAGAGTATGTTCTATTTTGTTAATTTGAGCTTCATAAAGAGTATTATTAGGCTCTTTAAAATAAGCGCAAGAATAGCTCATAGTATCATCAAGCCAAAGCTTATAAAAATCATTACCTATATCATAATGACTTTTGATATTTTTACTTTCCTGTTTTTGAGCTATTTTACTCAAGATATCCTCTGTGTTTTTTAAAAAACGCTTATTTGAAAAATAATACAAAACTTTAGCTATTTCATCATAATCACCTTCTATTTCTAGTTTAGACTCCATATAATGTTTTGCAAAAACTAAACTCGTATCACTAAATAATTTTAAAAAAGGTATTTTTTCTTTGAAAATTAAAGAAAATTTAGCAGGCTGATTACCCACATGAAATTCTTCTTGATCCCAAAATACAATTCTAAAATTTCCATAATTCCATTTTGAAAGAATAAATTTAATCATTTGTTTTTCAAGCATGACATACTCCAACTAATAAAAATTATTATTTGATAGTATCTCTTAATTATGTTTAAAATTTGATAAAATTGAAGAAAAGATAGAATTTTTGCCACAGATATAAAATAGTGGCAAAAATTTTATAATATTAATGTAATTTAGACCAAACAGAACGCTTCCAACCTATAGCAAAAATACTTAAAATTACAAAGAATATCATTACATAAATTCCTGTAGTTTTTCTTTCTTCTTTTTTGCTATCACCCACTTGATCAATATAAGATACAACCTTAGCCTGTGCAGCTTCTGTTAAACCTACCCTTGGCATAGCGGTTCCTGGAAGAAGTTTTTGAGTATTATTAATAAAATCATGTAAATATTGCCCACCACGAGATCTTATCATCATAGAAAGATCAGGTGGAACAGAACCTAAATAAGTTTTTAAATCATTTTGATTTGATGGAGTAAAAAAGCTATCGTATTTCATATCATGACAACGTCCGCAAGCCTCAATAAAAGTTGCTTTATCTTTAGCAAATTTTATATCTTTTTCCATTAAAGCTGCTTTTTGAGCACTATTTTCCATTTTAGCATATTTTGCCTCAACATCTTTCTTAATAGTAGCATCTTCATTGGCTTCAAATTTAACACTCACATCTTTAAGATAAGCAATTACATTGGCTATATTTGCATTTGTAGCTTCTTCACTTTCTCCTGAAGTATCTTTATTGTAAGCTGTCATAATAAAAGCATCACCAAATTTATGATCTACTTTTAAAGCAAGCGCAGGATGCATAATCAAAGCTGCTAAAAATTTTTCATCAAAAATAGCACCAGCTGCACTAAGATCAGGCGGTATTACTCCCATAGAAGAATCAGTAATATTAGCTGCTATTCCATCTTCTTTTACACCATGACATGCAAAACAGTTATTTTCAAAAAATTCTTTACCTTTTTTTGCATCACCCTTAGCAAAATCGATCTTTGTAACATCTGCCCAAAGTGTTTCAACCTTGCTTAATTCTTCTTTTGCTTTTTCAAGTTCTTTGTTTGCACTCTCTATTCTTTTAGCATCTCCTGAAGCTTGTGCATCTTTTAGAGCTAATTCTTTAGCTTCAACTATACCTTTTGCAAAAGTAGTATCTTCAACAGCAAAATCAAAATTTGCAGGAGCAACATGAGGCTTCATCACTGAATGAGCATAAGGCTCTACCCCCCAATATACAAGTGCAGTAAAAACTACTACAACTAAAAATATTTTTATTTCTCTCATTGTTTAGCTCCTTTTCTCTCCATAATAGTAATAACCGGTAAAACTACAATAAGTAAAAGTAAAAATACTATAGAAGCGTAAAATCCTACCCAAGCATTTACACCTGTTGGAGGTAATTTTCCATAAACAGTTAAAACAATTAAATCAATAAGCAATATCCAAAACCAAATGAAAAATAAAGGTCTTTCATGAGCTGGTTTTACAACATCACTTCTATCAAGCCAAGGAAGCAAGAAGAAAATCACTTGAGCAATACCAAATGCAGCCAAACCTATATCAAAAGCTTTAATACCTGCAATATCAAAGAAAAATCCTCTTAAAACTTCATAACTCCATAAGAAATACCACTCAGGATAAATATGAGCTGGTGTTTTAAGCGCATTAGCTGGATCAAAATTAATTGGATCCATTGCAAATTCAAATTTAAAACAGACCAAATAAAAGAAGAAAATCATAAAAAAGCTTATATACATAAAATCTTTTGATAAAAATCCTGGCCAAAAAGGAATCACTTTAGAACCCTTTGTGTCACCTGCCATGTATTTTTCAGCCTCTAAATCAAAGTCAAGTTCTTCAGAAATTTCATTATTAACATGAGGAATTCTTAAAGAATAGAAGTGAAATGCTATAATAGCAATGATAACTATAGGAAGCAAGCACACATGAAGCATAAAAAATCTTGTTAAAGTTGGATCAGAAACCGCATAATCTCCACGAATCCAAATCACAAGCTCAGGGCCAATAAATGGTATCCCTCCAAAAAGATTAGTGATTACTTGAGCTGCCCAATAACTCATTTGTCCCCAAGGAAGCATATACCCACTAAAAGCTTCAGCAGAAAATACAACAAACAAAAGCATACCGCTAACCCAAATCATCTCACGACCTTTTTTATAAGAACCGTAATAAATTCCTGTTAGCATATGTATGTATATAATCAAAAATACAACAGAAGCGGCAACACCATGCATGTGACGCCAAAGCCATCCATAGTCCACCTCTTGCATAATAGTCTTATTCACACTATCAAAAGCAAGTGCAGTATCTGGTTTATAATACATCACAAGTAAAAGTCCTGTAACAAAAAGCACTGCAAAAAGAGTGGTTAAAATAACCCCCATTGCCCAAAGAAAGTTAATTTGCTTTGGTATCCAATACTTTACCATTAAAACATCAAGCAGTTTATGTACCGCAAGTCTTTGATCAAGCCAATCTACAAGACCATTAGCTTTTCTAATTTGTGCCATCTTAAGCCTCCGCTATCATTTTTTTATATTCAGGACCCTCTTCACCTAAAACAAGCTTGGTTCCATCAATTTTAAAAGGAGGAATTTCAAGAGGCTTTGGAGGAGGTCCAAAGACATTTTTTCCACTTGTGTCAAATTCTCCACCATGACAGGCGCATTTAAACAATTGCTCACTTGGTTGGTAAGCAGGTATACAACCCAAATGCGTACAAAGTCCTATAACCACAGTATAAGCTGCGTTATCTACCACAACATCACGTTTTTCATCTTTTGGCATACTCGCATCTTTTTTTAATATAAAAATAGGCTTTTTACGCCATTCTATAGTTCTAAGCTCTCCATCTTGCATTCCTGATAAATCTACTGTAGTAAAACCTGCAGCTTTAACACTTGGAAGCGGATCCCAAGTTTTTTTCATCGCAACAAGTGAGAAAACACCGCCTACAGCAGCTACGCTTCCAAATGCAAAGCCCATAAAGCTTCGTCTACTCTCAGATGTAGCCATAACTTGCTCCTTTCGATTTTATTTTTTAACCAAGTTAAAAGTTTATCGAAATTAAAATAAATTTTTTCTTTGTTTAACAAGTTTTGATATTTAGACAATAAGAGCAAAAAGAGAAAAAACAAGCACAGGTAAAGTTATCAAAAAGCCAAATTTACAATATTGCCAAAAAGAAATATTAATGCCTTTTCTAGCCAAAACTCCAAGCCAAAGCAAAGTTGCTAAAGAACCTATTGGCGTAAGTTTTGGACCTATATTTACACCTAAAAGATGTGCATAAATCATCAAAGAATCAAAAGAAAAATTCTCAAAATATTCTTTTAATGCCAAATCTCCGATTAAAACCATAGGCAAATTATTAAACACAGAAGATCCAAAAGCTGAAATCAAAGCCACACCAAAAATTCCACTCTTATCTTGCATCAAAAAAGCATAGCTTTTAACCAAAATTTCACTCACACCTATTTTATGTAAAGCAAAAACCACCATATAAAGCCCAAAACTAAAAAGCAAAACTCCATAAGGTGCTTCAAAAAGAATTTTAATACTTTTTTTACCTTGAATTTTTAAAATAATAAGCCAAAAAATTCCCGCCCAAAGCAAAGCAAAAAAACTTATTTTAATATTAAAAATTTCACCTATAAAAAAACTGATAACAAAAAGAAATAAAAATACTATGCAAAGAAAAAACAATTTCAATGAAATTTGCTCTTTTTTGATTAATTTAAATTCAAGCCTTTTAGGTAAAACTCTCACATAAAGCACAAAAACCGTAACTATAGTAGAAAGCAAAACAAAAAAATTTGGCAAAAACATATTTTTAGCAAATTCTAAAAATTCTATCTTAAAATAATTTGCTGTGATGATATTGGTTAAATTTGAAATAACCAAAGCGTTTGAACTTGCATCACATAAAAAAGAAAGGCTAAGTAAAAAAGAACTTAAAATAAAAGCATGATTTTTACAATCTTTAAGAGTTGAAAATAAAGCTATAATAATAGGTGTAATGATTAAAATCGCTCCATCGTTAGCAAAAAATGCAGAAAGAAAAAATACAAAAATCAACAAAAATAACATCATTTTTTTTGTACTGATATAAATTTTTTCTTGATTTTTCTCTCTAGAAAAATACAAAATTTTACTCGCAATAAAATCAAAAAATCCCAAAGCTTCCAAGCTAAAAGAAAGGATAATCAACCCAACCAAAGTTAAAGAACTATCCCAAACCAAAGAAAAAACAAAACAAGCATCTTTAAAATCTACCAATTGAAAAATAAAAACAAAAAAAGCCCCCAAGCTAGAAAATACCCAAATAGGTAAATTCCATGGACGCCAAAAAAGTAAAACTAAAGTAGATAAAAAAATAAAAAAAGCAAGCATTTAAGCTTTTTTCTTTTGCATTTTGATATAAATTTGCAAAATATCCAACGCTGCAGGAGTGATTCCACTGATTTGACTTGCAGCAAAAATGGTTGGAGGTTTATGATGATTAAGCTTTTCTACAACCTCATTACTCAAACCACTTACACTTTTAAAATCAAAATTTTCAGGAATTTTAAGCTCACTAAGATTTTTCATTTTTTCTACTTGAGCTTTTTGCATACTAATGTAATGATAATACTTTGCCTCATTTAAAATCTCTCTTAAGGAGTAATGATCCATAGTTTCAAATATAGGGTCAAGTTTTTTTAATTTTTCTATATCAAAACTTGCTCTTGCAACAATTTTTTGAAGATTGACTATAGAAGAAATTTTATCTTCTCCTAAACTCTCTAAAAAAGCATTATTTTGGTTGTTAGGCGTAAATTCTTTAGAAAGTAAAAATTCAAGTCCTTTTTGAAGATTGTTTGCGATATTTTGTATATAAGTAAAATCTTGCTCGCTTAAAAGCCCTAAATCATAGCCATATTTTCCAAGTCTAAGTATAGCATTTTCTTCCCTTAAAAGCAGTCTAAATTCCGCTCTTGAAGTAAACATTCTATAAGGTTCTTTTGTGCCTTTTACTACCAAATCATCGATTAAAACTCCTATATAAGCTTCATCACGCCTTAAAATCAAAGGCTCTTTCATATCTATGCTTAAGCTTGCATTGATTCCCGCCATAAAGCCTTGTGCTGCAGCCTCTTCATAACCTGTAGTTCCATTAATCTGTCCTGCACAATAAAGATTTTTAATCTTTTTAAGTTCTAAAGTATGCTTAAGTTCAGTTGGCTCTATATAGTCATATTCTATAGCATAACCAAAACGGGTTATTTTAGCATTTTCAAAACCCTTTACAGAACGCAACATTTGAGTTTGTACTTCATAAGGTAAAGAAGTAGAAAAACCATTGATATAATACTCCGTCGCATCGATAGTTTGAGGCTCTATAAAAAGATGATGGCTTTCTTTGTCGCTAAAACGATTGATCTTATCTTCTATAGAAGGACAATACCTTGGCCCCACACCTTCAATCTGTCCTGTAAAAAGCGGAGCACGATAAAAATTATTCTTAATAATCTCATGTGTAGTTGTATTAGTGCGTGCGATATAACAAGGAAGTTGAGTAGGATTGAAATTTCTTGAACGAAAACTAAAAGCTTTAGGATTTATATCACCATCTTGAATTTCAAGCACGCTAAAATCAATGCTTTTTGCATCCACTCTTGGGCAAGTTCCTGTTTTTAAACGTCCCATTTTTAAACCCAAAGTTTGCAGATAATTTCCTAAATTTACCGAAGCAAGCTCCCCTACTCTTCCTGCTTGAAGTTTATTTTCACCTACATGAATAAGTCCATTTAAAAAAGTTCCTGTTGTTAGGATGACTTTTTTGGCAAAATATATATTTTCTAAATTTGTTTTTACGCCTTTAACTTCATCATTTTCTACGATTAAAACACTCGCTTGTTCTTGAGAAATTTCTAAATTTGGAAGTTTTAAAAGTTTATTACGTGCAATGATACGGTATTTATCCATATCAATTTGTGCCCTACTTCCTTGAACGGCTACACCCTTACTTTCATTTAAAATGCGAAATTGTATCCCTGCTTCATCGGTGATTTCACCCATAAGACCACCCATGGCATCAAGTTCTTTTACCAAATGCCCTTTAGCAAGTCCACCTATGGCTGGATTACAACTTGCCGCTCCTATTTGCTCAATCAATGTAGTTAAAAGTAAGGTTTTTTTACCCATTCTAGCAGCAGCAGCACTTGCTTCAACACCTGCATGTCCACCACCTATAACAATGACATCAAACATATTTTACCTTGAAAAATGTGAATTTTTAAAAGAAAGATTATATAATATTTGGACTTAAAACAAACTCGTTTTAAGTCCAACAAAAATTTATTTAGCTTCTTGAAGAGAAAAGATTAGCTCATTATAAGTTTTATCTGCATCTTTGCAGAAATTTTTAAGCATCTCAACACCCTTATTTAAGCCTTGTTGCTGTTCTGCTCTTAAAAGATCGCTATAAAGACTTTCTATTGTAGAAATAGCGCTTTTATTTGGCATACGACGAACGGAATAATAGCCTATGATATTATTATTAACATCTATTGATGGGGTTACATTTGCAAAAACCCAATAGTAATTGTTATCTTTGGTTTTATTTTTTACGTAAGCAAAAATTTCTTTGCCTTCTTTCATATAATCCCATAAATATTTAAAAACAGTTTTTGGCATCTCTTCATGTCTTACTATGTTATGAGGTTTATTTAAAACTTCACCCATGGTATAACCTGCATACTTTAAAAAATCATCATTTGCATAAACTATTTTACCTTTTAAATCTGTTTTAGAAGTAATTAAACTATCTTCTTGTAAAAAAATTTCTCTTGACATTTTCCCACCCTCTTAATTTATATTTTTAATTTTGCTAAGATTTCAGCACTTCTTTGCTCTAGTGATTTAATATCATTTACAATCGCATCATAAGCTTTTTGATCGATATAATCTTGACTTGATTCTTCTATTGCTTTTTTAGCGTTATCTTTTATAAATTCTTTAGCTAATTTTAACTCAGTTTCAGAACTAAGCTCATTAATAACACCTTGAGCTCTCTCATCTTGACAAAGATTAGAAATTGGATCTACACTTTCAAGATTGAAATTTTGAGCCCCATTTAAATTTAAATATATATTTGATTTATAAAGAATATGATCGATTTTAACCACAGACAAAATCAATCTCTTTGCGAAGGATCCAAAATTAACACCAAGAGCACTACTATTTTCTTCTAGACGTTTAAAAGCTTGAGAAAATTTATTAATTCTTTCTTCAGATTCACTAACAATGTTAAAAACTTGCTCACTGCCACTTTGGATATTTACAAAATCTTGTTGCATAGTCTGAATTGCAATAGAAATTTCGCTTGTAGATCTTTGAGTTCTTTCTGCTAACTTTCTAACTTCATCAGCCACAACCGCAAAGCCCCTACCATGCTCTCCTGCACGCGCAGCTTCAATAGCAGCATTTAAAGCTAGAAGATTGGTTTGATCGGCTATATCGCGTATTACTTCAACCACTGAAGTGATATTTTGTGAATTAGCCACAAAAGTTTGTACTGTCTCCTTGCTCGAATTTACAACATCCATTAAAGAACCCATAGCACTTTGAAGAGAATCCACCTCTGAACCATTTTCTGTAGCTGTATGAGAAATGGCATCCACTGTATCATATACATTTTTCATCATGCTAATATCTTGATTTAATGAGCTAGAAATTTGAGACATGTCTTTATTTTGATTTCCAAGGCTTAAATCCATTAAAGTTCTTGATAAAGCATTTTTAAAAGTAGATCTTGCTGTCACTTCTATGTTTGCTAAAGCTTTATTTATAAATTCGATATTATGAGCAAAAATTCCTTTTAAACCTTCAGGCAAAGCCTTGCGATAAAATTCACCTTTTTGAGAACAAGAAATAGAAGTATTAATTTCCCTTAAGTAAGCTTCTAGCCCATCAATAGTATTGTTAAGATTATCTGCTATTTCGGCTAATTTTTTGCTTTTTGTTTTTACATAGATAATTCTATTGTCAAAATTTCCTTCTTTTAACTCTCTACAAAGAACCAAAAGTTTATCTATCATTATTTGCTCATCTTTGTGTTGTCTAAGCAAATAAATCATTAAAACAGCGATTAAAACAAAAATTATCACTCCAACATAAATATGAAAAAAAATAGCACCTAAAATACCAATAATACTTAGAAAAATAGTTGATAATAATCCATTTTTCACCATAAATTTACCCCTTTTATTGAAAATTTTTTGAAATCATAAATCAAAACAATACTTTAATAATATATTACTTTAATTTCTAGGTGAAAATTATACAATAAAAAAGATTAAATATATCTTATTTAATTATTTTCTTGTAGCTTAAAAATAAGTTCATTATAAGTCATTTTATAAGAACTTACAATATCCATTAAAGCTGAAACTCCAGCATTAATACCTGATTTTTTCTCTTTTTCAAGTAAAATTTTATAAACTTCTTCAATTATAGAAAGAGATTTTCTATTGGGTGCACGACGAACAGAATAATAATTGATGATATTTCCATTAGTATCAAATGAAGCACTTACATTTGCAAAAACCCAGTAAAAACTACCATCCTTAGCTTTATTTTTAACAAATGCAAAAATTTCTTCTCCTTTTTGAATATAATCCCAAAGACATTTAAATACAGTACGTGGCATATCTTCATGTCTTACTATATTATGAGGTTTATACAAAAGTTCACCAACTTTATAACCTGCGTATTTTAAAAAGTCATTATTGGCATAAATGATATTTCCCTTAAGATCTGTTTTAGAAGTAATTAAAGCATTTTCAGACAAAACTATTTCTTTCATAATTTAAAACATCCCAATAAAACAAATAAATCAAAAATAGAATTATTACCAATAATAAATAACAAAAAGCAAACTGAATTACAAAATTATAAAATTTTCAAAAATATTTTAAATTTTATAATATGCAAATAATGAGAAATTTTGTAACATATATATATAAAATTGTCATATCATATAAAAGAAAGTATTTCTAGATTTGTTTTTTTGTTAAAATTTACAATACGCATTGTTAAAATTATATTTTACAAAGATCAAAAGGAGTGAATAAACTTGGAAACTTTAAGTCAAACTTTAGCTGAAAGAAAACCGCCTTTATATAAACGTATTATCAAAAGTCTTGGATTTTGGGTGATTATAGGCATTATTGCAGGTATTGTACTTGGCTATATAGATAAAGAATTAGCCATTGCTAGCAAACCAGGAGTTGATTATTTTATAGGTGCTTTAAAGGTTCTTATAGGCCCTATTATTTTTGTTACTTTGGTTTTGGGCATCATTAGTCTTGAAAGTTTAAAAAAAGTAGGTAGCATTGGTGCTAAAGCGGTTATTTACTTTGAAGTTGTAAGTACTTTAGCACTTGCTATAGGTATTTTTATGGCAAATGTTATGCAACCAGGCCATGGAATGAATCTTGATCCAAGTCAACTTGATACAAAAAGCGTTCAAAAATACATTTCTCAAACCACAGAAGTAAGTGCGAGCTCTGAGATTATGCATATTTTAAAAGATGCTATGCCTACTGATATTATCACGCCTTTTACAGAAGGAAAAACCATACAAGTTTTAGTTATTGCTATAATTACTGCTTTGATTATTTCTTTAATGAGAATAGAAGACAAACAGGCAATTCAAAGAGTTTTTGAAGTGGTACAAAATTTTGTTTTTAAAATTCTACAAATCATTATGTATTTTAGTCCTATTGCCGCCTTTTCAGCAATGGCTGTACTCATAGCTCAATACGGAATTGGCTCTTTGATCAACTTAGCATATTTACTTTTAGTAATGCTGATTTCATGTCTTGTTTTTATATTTGGAATCTTAGGTCTGATTTGTTATTTTGCAAAAGTAAATATCTTCAAATTTATGAGATTTATCTCAAGAGAAGTATTGATCGTTTTTGCAACCAGTTCAAGCGAGTCTGCACTTGCTCCTTTAATGAGAAAACTAGAAAAAGCAGGGCTTTCTAAAGCAACAGTCGGACTTGTTTTACCAACGGGATATAGTTTTAATCTTGATTGTACAAATATTTATCTAGCTATGAGCTTAATCTTTCTAGCACAAGCTTTCAATGTAAATTTAAGTTTAGCACACGAAATCAGTATTTTAATAGTATTAATGATAGCTTCAAAAGGTGCAGTGGGTGTAACTGGTTCAGGTTTTATAGTGCTTGGAAGTACGCTTGCAGCTCTAGGAAATATGGAAATTTCAGAAGCAAATGCAACCTTAGCACAAGTTCTACCAGTAGCTGCTATAGGTGTTCTTTTAGGTGTTGACAAATTTATGTCTGAAATGAGGGCGGTTGGAAATCTTTGTGGAAATTCAGTAGCAGCCTTAATCGTTGCCATCTGGGATAAACAAATTGATTGGGAAAAATTCCGCTACGCTATGGACAATCCAGAAAAATTTCATAATGCTGGAATGAACTAATGAGTTCTTTGGAGGAAATCATATCGATTAACCTCCTCTAAAGTATTATCTTTTTTCCTAAATTGTTTTAAAAAACTTTCATTGAAATTAAAACTAAATCCAACTTGAACAACGGTATCATCAATAGTCTCTCTTGCACTATAATCACGACGCAATAAATTTAAACTAAATACACTATAAGGAGAGTAAGATACTTGATAATTAGTTTTATCATTATCCTTACTTATATCAAAAGCAAAAGCGGTATAAGTTGGAATTACAAAACTCATTCCAAGCTGTAAATTTTTTTCTGCTTCATTGGGTATATAATAATTACTATAAGCCTTTATAAATTTACTATAACCAAACT
>JFBN01315949.1_pt1 | contig 29885 bp, 27 predicted proteins | sample 768741 | NCBI WGS metagenome assembly JFBN01 (sample SAMN01983846, study PRJNA193217) | chicken gut metagenome | biome: terrestrial biome; isolation source: ceca of Broiler chicken | host: Gallus gallus | place: United Kingdom: England | collected 2010-09-07
GTCGGCGCCGAAGGCGCGGGCGGTCTCTATGATGCGGGCGATGTCGAGATAGCTTTTCTTGGCCTGCGAGGGGCCGATGCAGCACGCTTCGTCGGCGAGGCGCACCGGAAGGGAATCCCGGTCCGCTTCGGAAAAGACGGCGACGGTGCTGATGCCCATTTCATGACAGGCGCGGATGACGCGCGCGGCGATCTCGCCGCGGTTCGCGATGAGTACTTTACGAAACATGGCGGGCCTCCCTCAGGCGCGGGTGGTCCTGACGCGGAAGAGGGGCTGGCCGAATTCGACGAAGTCGCCGTCTTTCACGAGGACTTCCGTGATCTCTCCTTCCACCTCGGCTTCCACCTCGGAGAAGATCTTCATGGCTTCAAGGACGCACACCACCGTATTGGGGGCGACGACGGAGCCGACCTTCACGAAGGGCGGGGCCTTGGGATCGGGGGCACAGTAGAAGGTGCCCACCATGGGCGCGGTGATATCGGTGATCGTTTCCGTCTCCTCCGCGGCGGGGGCCGCTTCCGGTGCGGCTGCGGCCGCAGGGACCGGAGCGGGGACGGACGCCGGAGCGGGCATGCCCTTTTCGAGGAGGACGTGTCCGTCATCGTAGGCGATTTCTATTTTGGAAAGGGGAGAAGCTTCGAGGAGCTTCATCAGTTCTTTGATTTCATTCAGGGACAGCAAGGGTCTTCCTCCTTTATAACATGCCTGCCACGGCAATCCTGATATTTTCCATGCACTGCTCCATTTCGATGTAGAGCTGCTCCGCCTCGGCCTGGCTGATGAGGCGGAAATCCATCTGGTCGCCCGGCCGGAGCTGGGCCACGCGGGCGGTATCCACGAGAGCCACCTGGGCGATGACGGGATAGCCTGCGGTGGTCTGGTGATCCGCCATGAGGATGATGGGCGAGCCGTCCGGCGGGACCTGTACGGTGCCGAAGGGGGCAGCCTCGGAGATCATTTCCAGCGGCGCCCGGAGCGGGAGCTTCGCGCCCTCGAGGCGGCAGCCCATCCGGTCGGACCGGGTGGTGACGCGGTAAGGAGTGCTGAAGAAGTCGTACCGGGCCTTGTCGGTGAAGGCGTCGTACTGGAGGCCCGCCATGACGCGGATGGGCTTCCGGAGGCGCTCCTCGGTGACGTGGGTCTGGCTGATGCGCCATTTTGCCTGCTTGAAGGAGTGCGCCCCCTGCGAGAGCAGGCTGTACATCATTTTCTGGCCGTATTCGCCGGGCTCCCGCGTGGGGAGGACGTCTCCCTTTTTGAGGGCCCGACCCTCGAAGCCGCCGAAGCCGGCGCTGAGGCAGGTGCTGCGGCTCCCCATGACGGCGGGCACGTCGTAGCCGCCGGAGACGGCCAGATAGGCGCGGCATCCCGTGCGGCACGGGCCGAACCGGAGGATGGCCCCGGCCTTGACGGCCACAGGGCGGAGCATGGGCACCGCCTGTCCGTCGATGATGGGGCGGAAGTCGCCTCCCGCGACGGCGATGAGCGTGTCCGACGTGAATTCGATGGTGGGGCCGGTGAGGGTGATCTCCAGCGCCGCTTCGTATTCGTCATTGCCCACGAGGATATTGGCCATGCGCAGGGAGTAGATGTCCATGGCGCCCGACGGGATGACGCCGATCTTCTGACGGCCGTAGCGGCCGCCGTCCTGAAGGGTGGTCATCAGGCCGGGATGGATGATGGAAAGACTCATGCTTCATCCCCCCTTTGTGCAAGGTATTCTTCCATGGTAATGGCGCGGAACCGGACGATGTCTCCTGCATGGAGGAGGCTGGGGTCGTCCTCCCGGTCAGGACGGAAGAGGTCCTCCGGGGTGCGCCCGATGATCTGCCAGCCGCCGGGCGTGGAGAAGGGGTAGCCGCCGGTCTGTTCGCCGGCGATGCCGATGCTCCGTGCGGGAATGGCCAGACGGGGCGTCTGGCGGCGCGGCGTGGCGATGCGCTTGTCCATGCCCCCCAGATAGGGGAAGCCCGGGCAGAAGCCGATCATGTACACCAGATATTCCGGTCCGGTATGGATGCGGATGACCTCCTCCTCGGAGAGGCCGCAGTGCTCGGCCACGAAGGGAAGGTCCGGGCCGCATTCCCCGCCGTAGCAGACGGGGATCTCCACCGTCCGGGCCGCGGCGCCTGTGCCGGTGTCGGCCAGAGGAATGGCTTCCTCTTTCAGGAAGCGGGATACGCTCTGAAAAGCGGAAGCCGTTTTCGCCGGGCCGCCGGACTGGCGGACGCGGAAGGGGTCATAATAGACGGCCAGGCTGGTATAGGAAATGACGGTCTCGATGAGGCCGGGGAAGGGGTGCCGGTCCAGCTGATCGGCGAGCGCCTTCACGCACCGGTGGATATCCGGACGGATGGCGCTGCCGAACCGGACGAGCAGACCCGCTTCGCCGAGAGGCAGAATGGTATATGCGTGGTCCACAGGTGCGGTCCTCCTTTTACTGGAAGAGCTTCGGGAGCTGGTTCATCAGGGTGAGCCCGCCCATGTAAGCGGTCATGGCTACGACGATGGCGCCGAAGATGGTCATCCATACAGGGTGCTTGTAGTCGCCCACGATGGATTTCCGGTGAGCCGCCACGAGCATGACCAGCAGGGTCACGGGAAGGATGAGGCCGTTCAGCGTACCGACGAGGATGAGGGTCTTTACAGGCTGGCCGACCACAGCGAAGACGAAGGTGGAGAAAACGATGAAGGCGATGACGAACCAGCGGTAGTTGGCGTCGATCCATTTATTGAAGGTACGGATGAAGGAAACAGAGGTGTATGCCGCGCCGACAACGGAGGAAATGGCAGCGGCCCACATGACGACGCCGAAGACCTTGTAGCCAACATTGCCCGTAGCGAGCTGGAATACGGAAGCGGGAGGATTGGAGCTGTCCAGCTGCATCCCTGCGCTGATGACGCCGAGGGTGGCGAGGAAGAGGAGCACGCGCATCACGCCGGTGAGGCAGATGCCGGTGACGGCGCTGCGGGAGATCTGCGGGAGCGCATCCTTGCCGGTGATGCCGGCGTCGATGAGGCGGTGGCCGCCGGAGAAGGTGATGTAGCCGCCGACGGTGCCGCCGACGATGGTGACGATGGTCATCGGGTCGATGGTGTCAGGAGCGAAGGTCTTCAGCACTGCTTCTCCCACAGGCGGAGCGGAGGAGACGGCCACATACAGGGTGAGCACGATCATCACGAGGCCTGCGGCCTGGGTGAATTTATCCATGATGCGGCCTGCTTCCTTCACGATGAAGATGGAGATGGCCACGATGGCGCTGATCACGGCGCCGGTCACCGTATCAATGCCGAAGAGCACGTTGAAGCCCATGCCGGCGCCGGCGATGTTGCCGATGTTGAAGCCGAGGCCGCCCATGACGATGAGCAGCGCCACGAAGTAGCCCAGTCCGGGGAGGACCATATTGGCCACATCCTGGCCGCGTTTGCCGGAAATGCCGATGACGCGCCACACATTGAGCTGTGCGCCGATATCGAGGATGATGGTGATGAGGATGACGAAGCCGAAGCTGGCAGCGAGCTGCTGTGTAAAGACGGTGGTCTGTGTAAGGAAGCCGGGTCCGATAGACGAGGTGGCCATCAGGAATGCTGCGCCCAGAAGGACGCTCAGGTCAAGGTTTTTCATGGGAGATCCCCCTCTCTGTATACAAAATGTCAGTTACCGTGCGATAAAGGAAATGATTTCGATGCCCTCGGCGGTGAGCCGTTCCCGGATGCGCCGGGCAAATTCGAGCGCCTTCGGGCTGTCGCCGTGGATGCACACCGTGTCGGCCCGGACGGGCACCTCTTTGCCCGAGACGGAGATGACGGTGCCGTCTCCGATCATCCGGAGCACCTGGGAAATGGCGGCCTCGTCGTCGGTGAGGACGGCGCCGGGCTGCGACCGCGGCGTGAGCGAGCCGTCATCCTGATAGGTGCGGTCCGCGAAGACCTCACTGGCCGAGGCCAGTCCGGCCTTTTCCGCCGCGCGGATGAGGCAGCTTCCGGCGAGGCCGTAGAGCACGAGCGACGGGTCTACATCGTGCACCGCGCCGGCGATGGCCTCCGCGAGAGCCGGGTCCCTGGCGGCCATGTTGTACAGCGCGCCGTGGGGCTTCACGTGCTGGAGGCGTCCTCCTTCCGCCTTCACAAAGGCAGAGAGCGCGCCCAGCTGATACGCCACGAGGTCATAGGCCTCTTCCGGCTTGGTGGGGATGGTTCTTCGTCCGAATCCGGGAAGATCCATCAGCCCGGGATGCGCCCCGATGGCCGCGCCCCGCTCGAGAGCGAGCCGCACCGTCCGGTGCATCACGAAGGGATCGCCGGCGTGCATGCCGCAGGCGATATTGGCGGAGCTCACCCAGCGCAGTACCTCGCTGTCATTGCCGATGGTGTAGGCGCCGAAGCTCTCGCCCAGGTCGCTGTTCAGATCGATCTGTTTCATGGGGATTCCTCCTTTGAGTGATAGTTGTATGAAAAGGCGCCGTGTATGACCTGCATACCGGCGCCGTCGCTTGCTGTTTACTTTTGAGGAAAAAACAAAAGGCGCCGTCTGTGCGTACACGGAACAGCGCCCTTGCAGAAAATGAAATTGTAATACGTATTATAGAAACTTTGTCTGGCTCTGTCAAATGGGCTGTATGATACCGGACAGGCAGCCGTTTCCTCCGCAGTGAAGAGAATAAGCGAAAAATTAAAACTATAGGAAATGATTCTTTGATAATTCACTACTGTAAATCGTAAAAAGTAAGGGGATGCCATATACAATATAGACTCCGGAAATATTTCACATAAATTTTTCCTATAGCCGGGCCGGATGGGTCCGGCGGGGCGCATCAAAAAAACGGCTCCCGAAGGAACCGTTTTCTTTTACCAGCGCTGCTGCGAGACAGCCTCGCGGAGCTTTTCCAGGAAGAATTTTGTATTGGCCGTCAGGTCAGGCCCCTCGGTCTGGAGCGCGCCCCCTACGAGGAAAATGGAATTCGGCCCGTACACGCGGCACATGCGGGGGAAGAGCTGCCATTTCATGCCGCCGCTCGGCACGGGGAAGGCGGTCTTCACATAATTCATTGGCGTGGAGAGGCTGGCGGCGATGAGCGCGCAGTCCTCCTCACTGTGGACGAAGCGGCCGCCGAAGCTGGTGAAGATGACCGCATCGGCTCCGGCGAGGCGGCTCAGCTGGCCGTAGTAGCAGTACGGCGCAATGCCCGTGTCCTCGTGCTGGACGAAGCCGCCGGAGAAGCAGGGATGGAGGAAGATGGGGAGATGGAAGTCCGGCGCGTCCGCCAGCGCCTTTACCATGCTGAATCCCACGAGGCCCGGCGCGGCCATGATGCCGTCGGCGCCGAGCTCCTCCGCCTGATAGGCCCGTTCGAGGAAATGGAGGCTGTCGGCGGTGCAGTTTGCCACGTAGAGGGAGTGCCCGCCGGTTTGGGCATTGGCGTCATGCACGGCGTCCGCCATGGCGCGCACCCGGTCGGCGAAGGGGGCCCAGCGCTGATCGAAGAGGCTGTGGTCGTCCTTGATGATGGGGCAGCCCCCGAGAGCCAGCTCCCCGGCCATGCGGGCCAGCTCCTCCGCGCTCCGGCCGAGTGGCTTCACGGCGGACATGAGGATGGGGCCGCGGGGCACGCCGCAGAGCTCGCGCAGTCCGGTCTGTCCGAATTTCGGGCCGTTGAAGGTGCTTTCCATCGCTTCCGGCAGCTCGATGGACATGAGGCGGATGCCCGGCAGGAGGCTCACGTTGCCGAAGAGCATATTGAGGAATTCCGTGAAGTCGCTCTCCACGGCCTCGGGCAGATAGGAGATGACGGCGTAATAGACCCCGGGCTGGGCCTTGCGGATGTCCTCCACGTGGCCGAGGATGCGCTCGGCGATCCAGGTGCCCTCGATGAGGGATTCCGGACATTCTACGGTCTGCTCACGGGCGATGGCCGCGGCTCTTTTCCGGGCGTCCATGAAATCATCGGCTTCCACGCGGTAGGTGGCGGTGAAGCGCTCTTCTTCCTTCATATCATTGACGAGCTCATGAAAGAGCTCGCTGTCAAAAAAATCCTTGTTTGCCATTGCATTTCCTTTCCGGAGAGCGGCAGGCTCTCCCTGATTCAGTCATCCCGGGCCCTGCGGTACGGGCTTTCCGGGTCGTCCGCCGTATCTCCGGAGAGCCAGTACAGCGGCCGGTTCTGCGTTTCCCGGAAAATGCGGCTGATGTATTCGCCGGTGATGCCCAGCCCCATGAGCTGGAGGCTGCCGAAGAGGGACAGCAGGATCGTCATGGTGGTCCAGCCGGGGACGGTGGAGCCGAGGGCCCAGCTGCCGAGGACATAGAGGATGAGAAGGAATCCGAACACCAGCGACAGAAGACCCACGTAGAAGATCATGCGCAGGGGCACGGTGGAATTGGTGAGGATGCCGTCCATGGCGAGATGGAGCATCTTGCGCATGGAATATTTGGACACGCCTGCATGACGCGCCGGCGCGACGTATTCCACCGTGGTCTGTTTATACCCCATGCTTCCGATGATGCCGCGCACGAAGCGGCTGTGCTCGCGGAAGCGGCGGAAGGTGAGGATGGCCCGCCGGTCCATGAGGCGGAAGTCAGAGCCGCCCGGACGGATGTGATTCTCCGAGATGGCATTGATGAATGCGTAATAGCCGGCGGAGGTGCAGCGCTTCACGAGGCCCGCGTCCTCCGTGGCGGTGCGGATGGCCTGGACGATGTCCCAGCCCTCCTGCCATTTGCGGATGAGCGTCGGGATGAGTGCCGGCGGATGCTGCAGGTCGCCGTCCATGGTGATCACCGCGTCGCCGTCGGCAAAATCCATGCCGCAGGTGATGGCGATCTGATGGCCGAAATTCCGGGCAAAAGAAAGGGCCCGCACATGAGGATCGGAGGCGGCGAGCATGCGGAGCTTTTTCTCCGTGTCGTCCGTGGAACCGTCGTTGACATAGAGAATCTCATAATCCATGCCGACTTCCTTCATGACGCGGGTCACTTCATCGTGGAAATAAACTACATTGTCTTCTTCATTATACACCGGGGTTACGATTGAAATCATGAGCGGACTCCTTAATAAACTGGGTATTTCTCTTATTATAGCGTATTTTCCTGTCAAAGTAAGCACGGCCCGGCAGGTGTCCTTACTGTAGCGCGGAATATGCACGAGGAAATGCAGAAATGTATAAGGTTTATTAAAGAAATGGCCGGTCACGGAAAAACGCCGGCCCGCCGGAAAGGGGATGGCCGGCAGGCTGGCGTTTTCTCAGGAAAGAAAGGAATGAGGATACAGACGGCCGCGCTCAGCGGTTTCTGTGATGGCGGCCGTGGTGGCCGTCGTGGTCGTAGGGGCAGTCGGTATAATTGCCGTTATCGCTATTGTAATAGGGGCAGCCGTCGTGCCATTTGTGGGGGCCGTCGCCGTAGGGGCAGGGCCGGGCCTCGGCGGACATGACGCCCGCTCCGAGAAAGGCGGCGGCCAGAGCTGCTGCGAGCAGTGCTTTTTTCATGATGAACCTCCTCTTTTACCGAAACAGGAAATCAGTAGCGGGCGGCCGGGCGGTGGGGATGGTAGTAGCCGCGGTCGTCATGGTAGTAGGCGCAGTCCGCCTGGCGGTGATGATAGCCGAAGGGGCAGTCATAGCGGGGCGCACGGCGCGCATGGTGGTGGCGGCGCTCCCGGCGCAGATGGGGCGGCGCGGGACGGTCCTCACGGAGTCCGTATCCGCGGGGCGGCACCGGCGCATCCGGGCGGATGCCTTCCGGAGGTGCCGGCGGTTCTTCCCGGAGACGGCGCGGCGGAGCCGGAGGTTCCTCATCCGGAGCTGCTGCGGGGATGACGGCGATGACATCCTCCGAGGGAGCCGGGGGTTCTTCACGGAGTCCGCGGGGCGGCACGGGACGGTCAGGACGTACGCCTGCCGGCGGAGCCGGCCGTCTGCCGCGGAGACCGCGGGGCGGTAACGGGCGATCCGGACGGATATCCTCCGGAGGTGCCGGCGGTTCTTCCCGGAGATCAGCAGGCGGAGCCGGCGGTACCGGGCGGATATCATCCGGCGGAACGGGCGGTTCTGCCAGGGGATCTGCGGGCGGGGCAGGCATGTCCGCCGCCGGGCAGACCGGAGCCGGACGGGGGGCTTTTTTCTTGTGCGGCGCCGGTTTTTTATGAGCCCGTTCTGCACGGATCAGACTGTCCATATAGGAACGGGACGGCGGGACGACCGTTTCCGGCGCGGCCGGTTCGGCGGCAGAGACGACGGCGGTGCTGCACAGAGCGCAGGCAGCGGCGAAGGCGGCGCAGAGGATGATCTTTTTCATGATGGTTCTCCTTTTATCTGTAAACAGCGGCAGGGGAAGTCCTGCACGGATCGGGTGAGATTACGGAGCAGCCGGGGCTTCCGGAGCCGGAGCCGGTGCCGGTACCGGAGCAGGGGCTGCGGGGGCCGCACCGGGTGCAGGCTGTGCCGGAGCGGGTGCGGGGGCCGGCGCATTGCCGGGCGCTCTCGGCGGCGGAACAGGCCGGTCAGCCGGGGCCGCCGGGCGGCGGTCATTGTCCCGGTCGTGGTGGCCGCGGGGCATGCGGCGGTCGGGACCGTTCTTTCTGTCGTCCCGGTCGAAGCCGTCGGCCATGCGGGAGATCTGGCGGTAGGCCATGCCGCCGTACCGCGGGGCATCGAGAAGGAGGAAGGAGCCGGCGCTGCCGGCCAGACAGAGGACGGCGAGCATCATACAGATGACGATTTTTTTCATGACGGCCTCACTTTCTCCCTGCCGCTGCGGGAATCAGAAGGACGGGAGCGGCAGGCTTGTCCCCGTCGTCGGGAAGGATTTCAGGTTTCTGCGGAGCCTCCGGCTCTTCTTCGGCTTCCTCTTCGTCCGCCTCGTCAGGTTCGCCGCCGTGGGGCTCCTGTGTGCCCGAGGTGGGCGGCGTCCGGCGGGACAGATAGGCCTTGCGGATCTCCATGCCGGTGAAGAGCAGCGCCAGCGAGGCGAATACGCCGAAGCCGGTGAAGAATCCCAGCGTGATCCACGAAAGTCCGGGGAAGAGGATGCCCGAGAAGAAGTAGACCGCGAAGAGCGTCAGCACGAAGAGGAGGAATCCGGCGGCGTAGCAGGCGCAGAAGAGAAGTTTCATGAGCAGGTCCGATGCGGAGCCGAGGACACCGGGGAGCCGCGGGGCGCCTGACTCGGACCAGGCCTTCTGCGCCCGGTCCAGGGTCTGTCCGGCGAGGCGGCCGGCCTGTCCGGCCAGTTTCTCCGCCTGTCCGGCGAGCTGTTCCGCCCGGCCGGGGGCCTGGGTTTCCTCCTGCTCGTGGATCATGCCCTCGTGGAGGTACATTTCATAGACGGCCTTCGGGCTGCCCAGTTCCCGGCAGATCTCCTCCTCCGAGAGGCCCGCCTTTTTTCCTTCTTCAAAGTGCGCTTCATAATCGGACAGAATCTCCGCCAGCTCCGACGGACTGACCCGCCGGAAATAATAACGGAGCAGGTCCATAAATTCAGTTCGATTCATTCGGGGTACCTCCTTCCTCCAGCAGCTTTTTCACTGCCTTCGTGAACTGTATCCATTCCCGGACGGATTCTTCATATTCTTCCCGGCCGGTGGCGGTGATGCGGTAGTATTTTCGCGGCGGTCCGTTATGGGACTCGGCGAGATAGGTCTCGACCAGTCCGTCTTTTCTGAAGCGGTTGAGCAGCGGATAGATGGTGCCCTCGGACATTTCGATGTATTTGGAAATGTCTGTGACCAGCTCGTATCCGTAATACTCTTTCCGCCGGAGCATGGAGAGGACCACGATTTCCATGACTCCTTTTTTGAGCTGAACATTCATGGGAGATCCTTTCTGTCAATGCGGGCCTGCTGCCCGCGGTTCCTGAAAGATGCAGGAACGCTTCCTGATCTCTTATGGCTCTACTATATCATATGGTACTTTGCATTGCAAGGTACCAAACAATGAAATATAAAAATATTCTGCAAAGAAAAAACCTCCCCGGGCAGGGGAGGTAAAGAGGAAGGCCGCTCAGGCCGCGGTGCGGCGGGGCAGAAGCCGGCCGGCCAGTGCGGGAAGCGCGGAGAGGAGGGTGAATCCGCCTACGGCGGCCCACTGGAGGGCGGAGAGGTCTGCCGTGCGGAAGGAGATCTGCAGGGAGGGGAGGAAGAGCAGCGCCGCCATGATGAGCGCCGACACGGCCGCCGCCGCAGGCAGCCAGAGATTGCGGGCTCCTTCCGCGGGGCGGCGGGAGGAGAGGCTGAAGGCGCGGAGAAGCTGGGAGAAGGCGAGGACGGAGAAGGCCATGGTCTGGCCCGCCTCGTGGGAGCTCACCGCGGCGCCGAGCCAGTAGGCCCCGGTGGTGAGCGTCGCCGTGAAGAGGCCCTGCAGGATGACCGCGCGGAGGAGGGGCTTTTCAAAGAGCGTGGACGCGCGCACCGGGGGCCGCTTCATGTCGTCCGAATCGGCGGGGTCATTGCCGAGGGCCAGCGCGGGGAGCGTCGCCGTGGCGAGGTTCACGCAGAGGATGTGCACTGCCAGGAGCGGGGCGGGAAGATTGAGGAGCGTCGCCGCCGCGAGGGTGGCGATCTCCGCGATGTTGCCCGTGAGGAGGAAGCGGATCACCTTCTGGATATTCCGGTAGCCCCGCCGTCCTTCCCGGATGGCGTGGACGATGGTGGCAAACCGGTCGTCCAGGAGGACCATGTCGGCCGCGCCCTTGGCGACGTCTGTGCCGGAGATGCCCATGGCGACGCCGATGTCGGCGGCCTTGAGCGCCGGGGCGTCATTGACGCCGTCGCCGGTCATGGCGGTGACTTCCCCGCAGCGGCGGAGGGAATGGATGATGCGGAGCTTGTCCGCCGGGGAGACGCGGGCAAAGACGGACACGGTCTGTACGATGCGGTCCAGCGCCTCGTCGGTCATCTCCGCCAGCTCCGCGCCGGTAAGGAGCCGGCTCCCTTCGGTGTAAATGCCCAGCCGTTCGGCGATGGCCCGGGCGGTGGTGGGATGGTCGCCGGTGATCATGACGGTGCGGATGCCCGCTTCCCGGCAGGTGCGGACCGCTTCGGCCGCTTCCTCCCGGGGCGGGTCGATCATGCCGGCCAGTCCGAGGAAGGTGAGGCCCTGCTCCACATCTTCGTCCTCTTCGGGAAGGCGGGAGAGAGGCCGTTCGGCGAAGCCGAGCACGCGGAGCGCCCGGGCGGACATGGCCTCGGCGGTGCGGCGGATGAGCGCCCGGTCCTCATCGGTCATGGGACGCACGCCGTCCTCCGTGCGGAGGGAGGTGCAGAGCGCGGTGAGTTCGTCCGCGGCGCCCTTCGTGAGGGCCCGGAGGCGGCCGCCGATCTCGTGGACGGTGGTCATCCGCTTCCGGTCCGAGTCGAAGGGCTGCTCGAAGAGGCGGGGGTGTTCCTTTTCCAGCGATTCGTGGGCGATGCCGAAGGCGCGGGCGAAATGGATGAGCGCGCCCTCCGTGGGGTCGCCGATGATATGGCCGGGGCGGTCCGGGTCCAGGCTGGCGTCATTACAGAGCGCCGATGCACAGGCGAGAGCACGGCAGGTGCGGCTCCCGGAGGCAGCGGCCTCTTCGGCGGTGCGGCAGCGGCCGGCACGAAGGTCCTCGTAGACGGCCACTTCCGTGACGGTCATCTGGTTCATGGTGAGCGTGCCCGTCTTGTCGCTGCATATGACGGAGGCGCTGCCCAGCGTTTCCGCCGCAGGAAGCTTCTTGATGAGGGCGTGGCGGCGGGCCATGCGCTGTACGCTGAGGGTCATGAGGATGGTGGCCGCCGCAGGGAGGCCTTCGGGGATGATGGAAATGGCGAGAGAAATGGCAGTGAGAAGCTGCTCATGGACGGGCCGGCCGTAGAACATGCCTGCACCGAAGATGAGGATACACACTGCGGCTCCGGTGAGGGTGAGGGCTTTTCCGGCGGCGGTGAGCTTCCGCTTGAGCGGGGTGTCCGTCTCTTCCTGCTCCTCGATGAGTCCGGCGATGCGCCCCACCTCGGTCCCCATGCCTGTGGCGACCACGAGGCCCGTGCCGCGGCCGTAGACGACCGTGGAGGACGCGTAGGCCATGTCGGTGCGGTCTGCCAGCACGGTGGTGTCCGGCAGCACGTCCGTGTCCTTTTCGGCGGGGACAGACTCGCCCGTGAGAGAGGACTCCTCGATGCGGAGCTGCGCCGCGTCGAGCAGGCGGAGGTCCGCAGGGACCCGGTCTCCGTCCCGGAGGAATACGATGTCACCGGCGACGAGCGCCTCCGCAGGGATCACGCTTTCCTCGCCCTCGCGGAGGACGCGCGCCGTCGGCGCGGAAAGGCGGGACAGCGCGGCGAGGGCCGTCTGGGCCTTCCGCTCCTGCACGACGCCGATGACGGCGTTCAGGGCGACGATGGCGGCGATGACCGCGGCCTCCGTCCATTCGCCGAGAAAGGCGGAGAGGAGGGAGGCGCCGATGAGGATCAATACCATCGGGTCCGTACACTGCTCCTTCAGCATGGCGAGGAGGGATTTCGGCGGGCGGGCGCGGAGCGCATTGGGGCCGTCCCTTTTGAGACGGGCGGCGGCTTCCGCATCAGACAGGCCGGCGGCAGAGGTGCCGAGGGCGGCGAAGCTTTCTTCGGGTGACAGGGCATGCCAGGGCCGGGGGTGAGGGTCCATAAGTGATCAGTTCTCCTTTCAGAACGCACAGGGGACAGGCCGGAACACGACAAAAGGACACAGCCTGCGCGCCGGAAGCGGGCAGGTCGTGTCCTTTGTATAGTTCGTTATGAAGCGGGCGGGGATGGTTCGGTCTCCGTCAGGGTCGTCCATAGGGGGCGGCCTTCCTTTCTGTGAAAACTCCGGGATCTCCGGATGTGAATTGATTGCAGTCTACCATAAAACCGGCAGTCATGCAATAAGCGGCAGCGGCTCTTTTCAGATGCGGAGCAGCTCCTGCCAGAAGAAAAGGAAGAGCGCCGTCCAGAAGCCGGAGGCGGCCAGACTTTTTTCCAGTGAAAATTCTCTGGAAGCACAGAGCATGAGAAGCAGGAAAAAAATGCCGACGGCAAGGAAGCTTTGCAGTACAGCAGATGCGATCATGGATGGTTCTCCTTTCGTTTCTGACAGTGTACCATATTTTGCCGGCGGGGGAAATTGCGGGGATATGGAAAAGTTTCAAAACCGGATTTTTTAAGGGAAAATAGTATACCTAAAAATCATTCAAACATGAGTAAAAATGTGATATAGTAAATGCGGGCAACGGACAGGAATGCTCCTGCCGGCCCCTGATTTTCAGAAGAGGTGAAACCAATGGCCAATTACAATCCCTATGAAAACATGCTGCATGTCCTGGACAAGGCAGCGGAAAAGCTGGGCATGGCAAAAAATGAATATGAATTTGTGCGGTATCCCGAAAGGGAACTCACAGTGAGCCTCCCTATCGTCATGGATGACGGACATGTGGAGGTTTTTTCCGGTTACCGCGTGCAGCACAGCACGGCCCGCGGCGCGGCGAAGGGGGGCATCCGCTTCCATCCCGCTTCGGATGAAAACGAAGTGAAGGCGCTGGCGGCATGGATGTCCATCAAGAACGCCATCGGCAATATCCCCTACGGCGGCGCGAAGGGCGGCATCAAGGTGGACCCGAAGAAGCTTTCCCAGAGAGAGCTCCAGCGCCTCACCCGCACGTACGTGCGCCGCATCGCTCCGTTCATCGGCCCCGATAAGGATGTACCGGCGCCGGACGTGAATACGAATGCGCAGATCATGGCGTGGATCGCCGATGAATACAGCGCCGTCACCGGCGAATGGACCCCGGGCGTCGTCACGGGCAAGCCCATCGTCACCGGCGGCTCCCTCGGCCGCAATGAAGCGACCGGCCGCGGCCTCACCTATACCCTCGAGACCTGGTGCGAAAAGAAAGGCATCGCCATGGATTCCCTCACGCTGGCCGTGCAGGGCTTCGGCAACGTGGGCAGCGTGGGCTCGCTCCTCATGCACCGCGCGGGCGTGAAGGTCATCGCCATCGGCGATATCGACGGCTCCCTCTACAATCCGAACGGCATCGATGTGGAAAAGGCCTATGTCTATGCCAATTCCCACGGCCGCTCCCTCAAGGGCTACGAGGAAGAAGGGGCGACGGTCATCCCCAATGAAGAGCTGCTGAAGCTCCCCGTGGACGTACTCTTCATGGCCGCGCTGGAAAACCAGCTCCATGCAGGCACCATGGAAGGGGTCAAGGCCAAGGTGATCCTCGAAGGCGCCAACGGCCCGACCACGGAAGAAGCGGACGATTACTTTGAAGCCAAGGGCATCGAGGTGCTGCCGGACGTCATGTCCAATGTGGGCGGCGTCGTCGGCTCCTACTATGAATGGGTGCAGAACAAGACCGGCCTCTACTGGACGGAGGAGGAATACAACGCCCGTCTGAAGGACAACATGAGACGGTCCTATGAGGACGTGGACGCCATCCGTCAGGAATACCACGTGACCTATCGCCTCGCGGCGTACATGCTGGCGCTGAAGCGCATCGTGGAAGCCCAGAATATGCGGGGATTCCTCGGCTGATCCATAAGCAGGAATAAAAAGAAAACGCATCTCCCGGATGGGGGATGCGTTTTTTGCGTGCCCGGCGGGGAAAAGGGCACAGAAAAACGCCCCGCCGGAGCGGAGCGCTTTTCAAAATTACAGGGTGACGGCATTGTAGCGGCCGTTTTCGATTTTGAGGAGGACCAGATCCACCTGGGGATCGCCGCTGTTCGAGAAGGTCATCTTGCCGCAGACCCCGTCGAAGTCCTTCATGGAGGCGAGGGCATCGCGGACCTTCTTCGTGTCCGTGGTGGTGCCGGCCTGCTTCACCGCCGCCGCGGCGAGGTAGGCGGAATCATAGGCGCAGGCAGCGAAGTTGTCCGGTTCATGGCCGTATTTGGCGGTGAAGTTCTTCACGAATTCCTTCGTATGGGCGCTGTCCCGGTCCGCAGACCACATGCAGGACACGTACACATTGTCCGCTGCATCGCCGGCGATGCGGATGAGCTCGGGAGAAACGAAGCCGTTATCGCCGAGGACGGGCTGGTTCATGCCCATTTCGCGCATCTTCTTCAGGATGAGCGCTCCTTCCTGATAGTAGCCTGCGACGATGACCACGTCGGGATTGGCGTGCTGGATCTTCGTGAGCTGGGCGGAGAAATCGCTGTCCTTGTCGGCGAAGGTCTCGTCGGCCACGATGGTCACACCGGCCTTTTCGAGGGATTCCTTGAAGATGTTGTACGCGGAGACCTGATGCTCGTTATTGTGGGAGTAGAGCAGCGCCGCCGTGCGGTAGCCCAGCAGCTTGTGAGTCTTTTCCACCGTCTGTGGGATATTTTGCGATTCCGGCACGCAGTTGCGGAAGAGATATTCGCCGCCGTCGGTCAGGCCTTCCGCGGTGGTCGCCGCGCCGAGGAGCGGGATGTGCGCCTGCTCGAAGATGGGAGCGACGGCTTTATATTCGCCGGAGATGAGCGGTCCCACCACGAGGAGCTTCTTGCCGGAGACCATCTTCTGGGCGGCTGCCACAGCCTGTGCGACCACGCCCTTGGTATCGACCATTTCCACCTCGAAATGATAATCGCCCTTCTGATTCAGTTCTTCAATGGCCATGTCGAAGCCTTCCTTTTCCGCGAGGCCGTAGGCGGCGACGCCGCCGGTGGTTCCGTTCAGGAAGCCGAGCTTGACCGTTTTTTCACTGGCGGAGCCCTTATCTCCGCCGCCGCACCCTGCCAGTCCTGCGCAGGCTGCGGTCACGAGCAGTGCCGCACCGAATACTTTCCATGCCTTTTTCCAGTTCATATTGATTTCCTCCTTTTGAAAACTGACCCCTGATCCCAAAAGAGGGTACAAAAAAGCCTCCGCCTGCCCAACGGCAGACAGAGGCGACTTGCGCGGTACCACTCTGTACTATACTCAGGAACACGGGAAATGTCCGGCGGGCGGCTGCGCTTCGGAGGGCCGGGCCCTGGTCTCCAAAAGAAAACGCCTCCGTCCGGTTTCCCGGACAGAGGCGGCTTGCGCGGTACCACTCTGCATTATGCTCTACGGCACTGGATATTTCCTGGTGCTCTGTCCGTAACGGGGACTGCCGGCTCCGCCTACTCCTTCTTTCGGCAGAGAAGCTCCCGAGTGATTGTCCGCCGTTCATCCGCACCGGTTTTCACCGCCCACCGGCTCTCTGCAGCTCTCATAAACAGCTTTCGTCTCGTTCATCGCTTGTATTGTTGTGATGAGTGCATTCTACCGGATGGATGCATTTCTGTCAAGATGTGAGAAGATTTTTTTCTAAAAAACGGACATTTTCTTTTTCTTCCGGAAAAAGGCCGTTTCTTTTTGCATTGTCAGCAGGAAAGGTATATAATATCTGACACAAACTTATAAAAAAGTCTGCGTTTTTTCAAAAATGCTGCCGGAACGGCAGTGTTTTATTTTTTTTCAAAAGAAAGAGAGGAATTTATGGGAGACCTGTGTTTGCTTGCATTTCTCGGAATGATTTCTGCAATGTCGCCGCTTTCGACGGATATGTATCTGCCGGGGCTGCCTCAGCTCCAGGCGGACTTCGGCGTATCCGCCTCGCTGGCGCAGCTGACGCTGACCATGACCATGGCCGGCATGGCCATCGGGCAGGTGGCCGGCGGGCCGCTGGCGGACCGGTACGGACGGAAGGGCCCGCTCCTTCTGGGGATGGTGGGCTTCTTCCTCATGTCCACCGCGTGCTACCTGGCAGAAAGCATTTACTGGTTTCTCGCTTTCCGGTTCGCCCAGGGCTTCTGCGGCGCCTTCGGCATCGTGATCTCCCGTGCCATCGCCCGTGACGTGCGTTCCGGTGCGGAGCTGATGAAATTCCTGGCCATCCTGATGATGGTGCACGGCCTGGCGCCGGTGCTGGCCCCGGTCTTCGGCGGACAGCTCCTGCTCTTCATGCCCTGGCGCGGCGTCTTTGCGGTCCTCGCCGGCATCGGCCTGCTGCTCACGATCTTTACGCTCATCTATAAGGAAACGCTTCCGAAGGACAAGCGCATTCCCAGCATCGCCGGAAGCTTCGGCAGCTTCATCGAGCTGCTCCACGATCGGTATTTCCTCGGCCACTGCCTCGTACAGTGCTTCGTATTCGGCAGCTTCTTCTCCTATCTGGCGGGATCGTCCTTCCTCTTTCAGAATGTATACGGCGTATCCGCCCAGACCTTCAGCTTCATCTTCGGCAGCATCGGGCTGGGCCTCATGATCCTCGGCTCCCTGCCGGCGAAGATGGCCGGCGCCGTGGAAGGCGTGGTCATGCTGAAATGGGCACTCATCGTGCCGGTCGGCGGCAGCATCCTGCTCCTGGCAGGCTTCTTCCTCGATGCGCCCATCTGGTACACCGTGCCGGTGCTCTTCACCACCATCGTTCCCATGTCCGTCATGGGGGCCTCCAGCATCGCCCTGGCGCTCTCGAAGCAGGGCAAGAATGCAGGCAGCGCTTCCGCTCTGCTGGGCTTCTTCTCCATGATCCTCGGCGGCGCGTGCATGCCGGTGGTAGGCATCGCGGGCGACCATACGGCCATCCCCATGGGCTGCCTCATGGTGGCCGGCTATGCACTGGCTCTCCTTTCCTTCTACCGCCTCATCGCTCCCTATCATCATCGGGAACTTCACCAGCGCTGAGCCGGCCGCAGGTCCTTCGGGACCTGCTTTTTTTGTGGCCCGGAGCGGGGCCGTTCCCGGGACCGTCCTTTCTTGACGGTCTTTTTTCTTTGAAATATACTGAAATGACAGGAGGAAATCATATGAAATTCACCATAGATCCGATCATTTTTGAATTGTTTCCCGATTTCAATGCGGGACTGGTGGCGATGAAGGGCATCGACAATCTCGTGCAGGACCGGGATATCGAAGCGTTCCTGCGCCATGCGAGCCTCGAGGCGGGGCTCCTCATGAAGCTGAAGCCGCTGGCCTCTGACCACGGCGTGCGTTCCTACCGGGACGTGCTGGAAAAGCTCGGCGCCGAGGGCGTGCCTGCCATGGAGCGGGTCATCCGGGAGCTGGGCGAGCACATCGCCGCAGAGCAGCAGGCCGCGCTGGCCGGACAGGCGGAAAAACGCGGTCCGGGAAGCGTCACGGGCCTCATCGGCGACACGGCGCTGCCGCGCATCAATCCCGTGCGGGATCTCGCCCGCGGGGCGGAGCTGCAGTTCCGCCTGCCTGTCTTTGCCTTTGACATGGGCGATGAGAGCGAGCCTCTCATGCTCCGCAGGGCAAAGGAAGGGGACGCATTCACCGATGGGAACGGCGCGGAACAGGCACCGGAGGCGGAGGAGATCCTCTTCGCCATGGGGAGCGGCGTCTCCGTGCGTCATTTCTTCTGCGAGGAAGGGACGGCCGGCGCGGTCGTGCCGGAGACCCGCAATGTGCTCGTGGTGCTTCCCTGCTTCGGCGCCACCCGGCGGAAGGCCATGTCTGTCCGCAATGAGCTGGCCCGCCGCATGAAGGACTCTTTCGGCCGGACCGCGGAGACCGCCTGGCTCGACAGCAGGACCACGGAATTCGTCTCGGAAATCTGAAATGCGGTACGCAGCCATTGATTTCGAGACGGCCAATTATGAGAGGGCCAGCGCGTGCTCGCTGGGCATCGTCGTATCGGACGGGACCAGGGTGACAGACGAGTGGTATCACCTCATCCGACCGCCGAAAATGCTTTTCGACGAGGGCTGCATGCGGGTGAACCACATCCGTCCGGAAATGGTGGAGGAGGAGCCGGAATTTCCCGCCTTCTGGGAGGAGATCGCCTCCCGGCTGGAGGGGCGCGTGGTCTTTGCCCACAATGCGCCCTTCGATATGGGCGTGCTGGGGGCGATGCTTGACTGGTATGACCTGCCGGATCTGCATTTCCGCTACGGCTGTACGGTGAAGCTCTCCCGCGCGCTCTGGCAGGATATGGAAAATCACCGCCTGAATACGGTGGCGGGCCTGCTGGGCTTTTCCTTCCAGCATCATCAGGCATTGGCCGATGCGGCAGCCTGCGAATATATCGTGCGGGCAGCGCTGAAAAAGACGAACACCGCCACGGTGGAGGACATGATGGCCGCCACGGGACAGAAGCTCACTTCGTTCCGTGTGAAGCGCACCCACCGTCCGGCGGCGCTGTTTGAGGAATAGGAGGCGTTCTGTGGATCACTGTGTCATTGAAACGCCGGCAGGCCGGCTCTGCATCTGGGAGCTCCGGGGATGCATCACGGAGTGCGCCTGGGTGACGGCGCCCCTGCGGGCTCCGGAAACACCGCTTCTGGTGAAGGCCGCGCAGGAAGTGGACGAATATTTCAAAAAGGCGCGGCGCACCTTTGACCTGCCGCTGGCTGCGCCGGGCGGGGACCTGGAGCAGAAGGTGTGGCAGGCGGTGATGCAGATTCCCTACGGCCGGACGGTGACCGCTTCGGCCATCGCGGACAAGGCCGGCCTCCGCCGGAAGTTCCGCGCCGTGGTGAATGCGTGCGTGAAAAATCCGATTGCCCTGTTCATTCCCTGCCACCGCGTCACTGCAGAGGACGGCGACGGCAGCTACGTGGGTGGCCCTGAGGTGAAGCGGGCGCTCTGGGCGGTGGAAGGCATCCGCCGCGGAACGGACCAGTAAAAAACCATAAAGAAAAGACCCATCCGGGATTTGCGGGATGGGTCTTTTTTTATGCGCGTTATGCGTGTTTTTTCAGGAGCAGGTCCACGTAGCGGTCCAGATTGTTCGGATCGGCGTAGGCCGGGGAGGCGAGCCCGCCCTTGTTCAGCTCCAGCAGGATCGGAAATTCCAGCGCGGAGATGAGCTGCAGGCTTTTGAGCTCCACGTCCTCCCGGTCGGTGAGGCCGTAGGTCTCCGCCACGGCGGCGGTGAATTTCGGCCAGCACTGCTCGTAGAGAAAGGTGAGGTAGAGAAAATAGGTGTCGTGCGCCGGCGCAGAGGGACAGGACAGCGTCTTGAAGAGCGCCGGGTGCTTCCGGGCGAGCGGGATGTACGCCCGCATGTACCGCCGGAGCCGCTCCTCTGCGGGAAGGCGCGTGTCGTCCAGACAGGAGACGACGCTCTCCACGTCTCCCATGAGGGTGTCCATGGCGAGGGCGATGAGCTGTTCCTTGGAGCCGAAGTAGTACCGCACGGAGGAAATATTCACGTGGGCCTCTCCGGCGATGCGCCGCACCGTGGCGCCGCGGAAGCCCTGCTCGCGGAGGATGCGCGCCGTGGTGTCGATCATGCGCCGGCGGATGCGGGACCCTTTCTGGGTGAGCGTCTTTTCCGTCATAACGCGCTTCCTTTCTTGGCGGAGATGGTCTTGCGGAGGATGGACTGGGTCTCCGTGACCGGCGTCTTTTCAGTGAGAGCATTCATCATGAGCTTGAGGCGGTTGATCTGGTTCACCTGGCTGACGCTGGCGTCGCAGTCCAGCGAGAGGAAGACCGCTTCCGGATAGGCGATATGGAGCTTGTGCGCCATGCCTTCGCCGGTGATGTGGTTCGGCAGGCAGGCGAAGGGCTGGAGGCAGACGATGCCCCGGCAGCCGTGGCCGAGGAGGTCGATCATGTCCGCCGTGAGGAACCAGCCCTCGCCGGCACGGTGGCCCAGCGACAGATACTGGGCGGTGCGCTTGGCCAGCGCCTCAATGGGCGTGATGGGATGGAACCGGCGGGAATGCTTCAGCGCCTTTTCATAGGGCCGGCGGTACCATTCGAGGAGCCGGCGGATGAAGGTGTCCCGGAGGTCGCGCATCATGCTGCCGCCGAGGTATTTCCGCTGGAACCGGCTGTCCAGCAGGCTGTACAGGAAGAAGTCGAGGATGCCGCTCGCTTCCGCTTCTCCGCCGTTCTCCTCGATGGCGCGGGCCAGATCGTTCGACGCGATGGGGCTGAATTTGACGTAGATTTCGCCCACGATGCCGATGCGGGGGCGCCGCTCCGTCTCGAGCAGGGGCAGGTGATCGAAATCGGAAATGATGCGGGCCAGCATTTTTCCGTAGGAATGATAGCTCTGGCCGTGGAGGAGCGCCTCGCTGCACCGCTGCTGCCATTCAGAACAGAGCGTTTCCGCGCTGCCCGGCACCTTTTCATAGGGACGGGTACGGTAGAGGCACTGCATGAGCGCGTCGCCGTAAATGGTGGCCATGATGAGCCGCTGGGCGAGGGTCATGGTGATCTGGAAGCCCGGCTGCGGCGCAAGACCCTCCATATTGGCGGAGATGACCGGCACGCCGGACAGGCCCGCTTCCTTCAGGGCCCGCTGGAGGAAGGCCAGATAGTTCGAGGCGCGGCAGGCGCCGCCGGTCTGGGAGAGCATGACTGCCGTGCGGGACAGGTCGTAGTCACCGGACTGGAGCGCCCGGATGAGGGAGCCGATGGTGATGATGGCCGGATAGCAGGCGTCGTTGTTGACGTAGGACAGGCCCGTATCGATATCCTCTCTCACCGGCGGGAGGATCTTCAGACGGTAGCCCGCGCCGCGTCCGGCCGCTTCAATGATGGGGAAATGAATGGGGGACATTTCCGGCACGAGGATGGTGTAGTCCTTTTTCATTTCCTTCGTAAAGGGCGCGTTCTCGTAGGGCAGATCCGGCACGTCGTCGCGGTCCTGCTGCATCCGTTCCTGGATGGCCGCCTTCAGGGAACGCAGGCGGATGCGCACCGCGCCGAGGTTCAGTCCCTCGTCGATCTTGAGCGACGTGTACAGGCGTCCCCGGTAGGTCATGATCTCCTGCACCTGATCGGTGACGACCGCGTCGAGGCCGCACCCGAAGGAATTGAGTTCCACCAGCTCCAGATTGGCGTGGCGGGTGACGTAGTCCGCCGCGCGGTAGAGGCGGCCGTGCCAGGTCCACTGGTTCAGCACGCGCAGATTCGGGAGACAGCCCAGCATGGCCACGCCGTCCTCGGAGAGCACTGCCATGCCGAGCTGATTCACCAGATCGGGGATTCCGTGATTGGCCGCCGGGTCCACATGGTAGGGACGGCCGGCGAGGACGATGCCCACGAGATGCTTTTCCTTGATTTCCTTCAGGATGCGGCGGGTCTCGTCGAGGAGATCGGCCTTGTATTTTTCCATTTCCGCCCGGGCCGCCGTGAGTGCCTGGAAGATGTCGCCGTAGGGGATATGGAGCGGAGCCAGCTCTTCCACAAGGCGTTTCTGCAGTGCGCTCGATTCATAGAGCGGCAGGAACGGATGGAGGAAGGGAATGCCCGCTTCCTGGAACAGGTCGTCCATATTGGCGGCGATGGTCTCCGGATAGGAGGTCACCATGGGGCACATGTAGGAATTTTCATTTTTCTCATCCGGCCCGTGGTCGATGCAGGGATACCAGATGAAATCGGGCTTGCGCCGGATGAGGTCGGCGATGTGCGCATGGACCAGCTTCACCGGATAGCATTCCGAGTAGGACGGGATCGTTTCCAGCGCCGTGATGGGGATCTGGCGGATGTCCGCACTGGAGAGGACGACGCGGAAGCCCAGCTTCGTGAAGAAGGTGAACCAGAAGGGATATTCTTCATACATATTGAGCGCCCGGGGGATGCCCACGGTGCCGCGGGGCGCCTTGCCCGGGGAGAGCGGCCGGTAGGAGAAGAGCCGGTCGTATTTCCACTGATAGATATTGGGCAGGGAGGAGCGGGCCGATGCCTTGCCGGTGAGGGCGAGGGAAGCGCCCCGTTCGCAGCGGTTGCCCGATACGAAGGCGCGGCCGTCGGAGAAGGTGGTCACCGTGACGAGGCAGTGGTTGCCGCAGCCGGGGCAGCGGTGCACATCGGTCTTCATGGTGATCTTTTCCAGTTCCTCCGGCGTGACGAGGGTGGAGCGGTGGGTCTCGGGGCAGCGGTCCTTCGTAATGAGGGCCATGCCGTACGCGCCCATGAGGCCGGCGATATTCGGGCGCACCACGTCCCGGCCGAGGAGCTTTTCCAGTGCGCGGAGCACCGCGTCATTGTAGAAGGTGCCGCCCTGAACGACCACCTTGTCGCCCAGCTCGGACACATCGCGGAGGCGCACCACTTTATAGAGGGCGTTCTTGATGACGGAGTAGGACAGGCCGGCGGAAATATCCGCGACGGAGACGCCGTTTTTCTGGGCCTCCCGCACGCGGGAATTCATGAAGACCGTGCAGCGGGAGCCCAGGTCCACCGGATGGGCCGCCGTGAGAGCGATCTTCGAGAAGGTGCGGATGTCCATGCCGAGGGACTGCGCGAAGGTGTCGAGGAAGGAGCCGCAGCCGGAGGAGCAGGCTTCATTGAGGAGGATGCTGTCCACCGCGCCGTCCTTCAGGCGGCAGCATTTCATATCCTGACCGCCGATATCGAGGACGGTGGTCACGTCCGGGCAGAAATGGCGCGCCGCCCGGTAGTGGGCCATGGTCTCCACCTCGCCGGTATCGGCGGAGAGCGCTTCGCGGAGCAGATTTTCCCCGTAGCCGGTGACGCCGGCCCCGCAGATACGGGCGCCTGTGGGGAGCTTGCTGTACAGATCGGCGATGATGGCCTTGGCGCCGTTGAGGGGATTGCCCCGGTTGTTGCCGTAGTATTCATAGAGGATGCGGCCCTGCGCATCGAGGAGCACCGTCTTGAGGTGGTGGAACCGGCGTCGATGCCGAGCCAGCAGGGGCCGGAGGCCTCGGACAGCGGCAGGCGGTCCACATGGAAGCGCGCGTGCCGGGCCTTGAAGGCTTCGTATTCCTCGTCCGAAGCGAAGAGCGGTTCCAGACATTTCACCGCGTCCAGATTGGACACGTCAGTCTGGCGGATGCGTTCCAGCCAGGGATCGAAGTCAAAGGGCTTGTCGTGCATGGCGGTGAGCGCCGCCCCGATGGCGACGTAGAGCTCGCCGTGCTCCGGCACGATCATATCTTCCTTTTTCATGCCGAGGGTCACGCGGAACCGTTCCCGGAGGACCGGCTGGAAGGTGAGCGGGCCGCCGAGGAATACGATCTTTCCCCGGAGCGGACGGCCGCAGGTGAGGCCGGAAATGGTCTGATTGACCACCGACTGGAAGACGGAGGCCGCGATATCCTCCTTCGGTGCGCCTTCGTTGAGCAGGGCCTGAATGTCCGTCTTGGCGAAAACGCCGCACCGGGAGGCAATGGGATAGATCTGCTTCGATTCGGCGGCCAGCCGGCCGAGGCCTGCCGCATCGGTGGAAAGAAGGGCCGCCATGCGGTCGATGAAGGCGCCCGTCCCGCCGGCGCAGGCGCCGTTCATGCGCTGATCCACGCCGTTTTTCAGGTAGGTCACCTTTTCATCCTCGCCGCCCAGCTCGACGATGGCGTCCGCTTCGGGATTGAAGGCGCGCACGGCCTTGGTCTCCGCGAGGATCTCCTGATAGAAGGGCAGCTCCATGAAGCGGGCCAGCCCCATGCCGCCGCTTCCGGAAATGGCCGCGGTGATCCGGTATCCGGAGAAGGATTTCTGCATTTCCTCCAGCAGATCCATGGTGGCCTTGCGGATGTCCGACATATGCCGCACATACCGGCCGAAAAGAAGCTTCAGGTGGGGAGAGAGCACTGCGATTTTGACGGTGGTCGAACCGACATCTATGCCAACGTGAAGAACGGGCTTCATATAAAACCTCCTTACTGCGCCTGTGCGCAGTTTTCTGTCATTTTATATGTCTATTATACGAATAAATGAAGAAAATGGGATATAGAATCTGTTTGAATTTCCCGTTTCGTCCGGCCTGTTTCCTGTGGCGCGGCATGCGGTGTATACAGCGGGATAAACAGGGAAAACCGGCGGAAATGCGGGCGATTTTCCCGCGATGACCCTGAAGGCCAGGACGGGAATCACACAAAGGACCGGCGGTTCCGACTTCCGGGACCATCCGGCGGACGTTTGAATTTGCAGAGAGAAAGCCGCCCGTTTTCATTGGGGAGAATGGACGAGTGTTTATAATTGGCACCCAAATGATAGAAAAAATTTAGATGCGTGGGCACACTAAGGCAGGGAAAGTGCCGGCCGCTGTGAGAGCTGCTCGATGCCCTTATATAATAAGGTATATAAGATTTTCTTTTTCCCTTCCGTAAAAGCAGAGTGGGACGGTTGCACGACGGCGCCGGAACGGAAAGGAAACCGGGCGGAATGCAAGGCAGGCAGTCCGGAAAGGGGCCTGTTATAGAAAACGGGACATAGATTCCTTGCTGCATAGAAGAATGACATGGCAGAATAAGAACGGAGCGGACATCGGTCCGGAAACAATGGCGGAAGCGGGACAGAAAACGGGGAAATCCCGGCTTTTTCAGGACTCGTGAAACAGCCTGAAAAACGGAAAAGACACACACGGAAACGTGGAAAAAGAAAACCCCGTAATACCGAGAAAAATCACCATCTTTTTATTGACATGTTTCGGCGGGAATGGTATATTATTATCGTTGCGTAAAAAGAAACGCACGTGAAGCAGGTGAAAAGATGACTCTGGATGAATTGAAACAAGCCTCGTTTGTGGTGGGGATGAAGGAAACGGAAAGGGCTCTCGAAAAGGGAGAGGCTGCCCGCGTATTCATTGCTTCCGACTGCGACGAGAAGTTCTCCGGTCCGCTTCTCGAAGCCTGTGCCGCCAGAGGCGTGCCGGTCGCGACGGGGTTCACGAAAAAAGAACTCGGCCGGGCCTGCGGCATCAAAGTCAAGGCAGCAGCGGCGGCCGTTCTTAATTCCCGGTAATATCTTTCGGAGCCATGCTCCGGAGGATCAATTATAAATCCAACTTTTCGGAAGGAGGTGCCTATATTGCCGACAATCAATCAGCTGGTCCGCAAAGGAAGACAGACTCTGGTCTACAAAGCAAAGACCCCGGCTCTGAAACAGTGCCCGCAGAAACGCGGCGTCTGCACTCGTGTCTACACCGCAACCCCGAAGAAGCCGAACTCCGCTCTTCGTAAAGTTGCCCGTGTACGCCTGACCAACGGAATCGAAGTTTCCGCTTATATCCCGGGCGAAGGACACAACCTGCAGGAACACAGCGTCGTCCTCATCAGAGGCGGCCGTGTAAAGGATCTTCCGGGCGTTCGTTATCACATCATCCGTGGTGCTCTTGATACCGTAGGTGTTAAGGACCGCAAACAGGGCCGTTCCAAATACGGCGCAAAGCGCGATAAGAAATAATCGCATTTATGTGAATAATGATAGCTAACTAAGGAGGAAACTTACATGCCGAGAAAAGGTGCTGTTCCGAAACGCGACGTGCTGCCGGATCCCGTGTACGGTTCCAAGGTAGTCACCCGTTTCATCAACAAGGTAATGCTCGACGGCAAGAAGGGCGTTGCTGAATCGATTGTCTATGGCGCATTCGATATCGCTCAGAGCAAACTGGGCAAAGAACCGATCGAAATTTTCGAACAGGCTCTCAATAATGTTATGCCGGTCCTCGAAGTCCGCGCACGCCGTGTGGGCGGTGCAAACTACCAGGTTCCGGTAGAAGTCAGAGCGGACCGCCGCCTGACTCTGGGTATCCGCTGGATGGTCAACTATGCACGCCAGCGCAGCGAACGTACGATGCAGGAACGTCTGGCAGGAGAACTGATGGACGCTTTCAATAACACCGGCGCCGCAGTCAAGAAGAAGGAAGATACTCATAAGATGGCAGAAGCAAATAAGGCTTTTGCACATTATCGCTGGTAATTTTTATAAGGAGAACACATCGTGGGCAGAGAATTTCCACTCGAAAAGACAAGAAATATCGGCATCATGGCGCATATCGATGCCGGTAAGACGACGACCACGGAACGTATCCTGTTCTATACCGGTGTCAATCACAAGATCGGCGAAGTTCATGACGGCGCTGCCACCATGGACTGGATGGCTCAGGAACAGGAACGTGGGATTACCATTACATCTGCTGCTACGACCTGCCACTGGAAAGGATATCGCGTAAACATCATCGATACCCCAGGGCACGTTGATTTCACTGTAGAAGTTGAACGTTCTCTCCGCGTATTAGACGGCTCCGTAGCTGTATTCAGCGCAAAAGATGGTGTACAGACCCAGTCTGAAACGGTCTGGAGACAGGCCAGCACCTATCATGTACCGCGTATCGCATTCATCAACAAAATGGATACGGTAGGTGCGAATTTCCTGCATGCCGTACAGACGATGAAAGACCGCCTGCATGCCAATGCGGTGGCTATGCAGCTGCCGATCGGCAAGGAAAACACTTTCGTCGGCATCATTGATCTTCTGACCAGAAAAGTAGAGATCTACAAAGATGATCAGGGCAAGGAAATCGAAGTCACGGAAGTTCCGGACGATATGAAAGACGAAGTGGAAGAATACCGCGAAATGATCTGTGAAGCGGCTGCTGAAGCAGACGACGCTCTCATGGAAAAATACCTCGGCGGCGAAGAACTCACCGTTGAGGAAATCAAGGCCGCTCTCCGCAAGCAGACTATTGCCTGCAAGGTATTCCCGGTATTCTGCGGCTCCGCATATAAGAACAAGGGCATTCAGATGCTGCTCGACGCTGTTCTGGATTATCTCCCGTCCCCGCTGGATGTACCGGCTGTCAAAGGCACGGACCCGAAGACGGAAGAAGAACTGGAACGCCCGGCAGATGACAAGGCTCCGCTTTCCGCTCTTGCATTCAAGATCATGGCTGACCCCTTCGTGGGCAAGCTCGCATATTTCCGCGTATACTCCGGCGAAATGCACCAGGGCACTTACGTTCTGAACTCCACCAAAGGCAAGAAGGAACGTGTAGGCCGCATTCTCCAGATGCACGCAAATCACCGCAAGGAAATCGACGTTGCCTATACCGGCGACATCGCTGCTGCGGTAGGCTTCAAGGATGTCACCACAGGCGATACGCTCTGCGATGAAAATGCTCCGATCGTTCTGGAAAAGATGGTATTCCCTGATCCGGTTATTTCCGTAGCCGTTGAACCGAAGACCAAGGCTGACCAGGAAAAGATGGGTGTTGCACTGCAGCGTCTGGCTGAAGAAGATCCGACGTTCCGCGTTCACACCGATCCGGAATCCAATCAGACCATCATCTCCGGCATGGGCGAACTTCACCTGGATATCATCGTTGACCGTATGAAACGCGAATTCGGCGTTGACGCAACGGTCGGCAAGCCGCAGGTTGCTTACCGCGAAACCATCCGCAAGGAAGTCGAAGCGGAAGGCAAATTCATCCGTCAGACCGGCGGCCACGGCCAGTACGGCCACTGCTGGCTGCGTCTTGAACCGCAGGAACCCGGCACGGGCTTCTCCTTCGAAAACAAGATCGTCGGCGGCGTCATTCCGAAAGAATTCATCGGACCGGTTCAGGCCGGTGTTGAAGCAGCAATGGAAGACGGCGTAGTTGCCGGTTATCCGATGGTTGATATCAAGGTCACCGTATTCGACGGCTCCTACCACGATGTCGACTCCTCGGAAATGGCATTCAAGGTCGCCGGCTCCATGGCATTCAAGGCGGGCGCCAAGAAAGCCGATCCGGTTCTGCTTGAACCGTACATGAAAGTCGAAGTCGATGTACCGGAACAGTACATGGGCGACGTAATCGGCGGTCTGAACTCCCGCCGCGGACGCATTGACGGCATGGAAACCGAAAACGGCGACTCCAGAATCAAGGGCTTCGTTCCGCTTTCCGAAATGTTCGGCTATGCGACCGACCTCCGCAGCACCACTCAGGGCCGCGGCACCTTCACGATGACCTTCGATCACTACGAAGAAGTACCGAAGGCAATTTCCCAGCAGATCACTGAAGAACGTCTGGGCAAATAATTATCAGGAGGAACTGAAATGGCAAAAGCACATTATGAAAGAACAAAGCCGCATGTTAACATCGGCACCATCGGCCACGTCGACCACGGCAAGACCACGCTGACCGCAGCAATCACCAAGGTCCTTTCCGACGAAGGCATGGCAAACTTCCTGGACTATGCATCCATCGATAAGGCTCCGGAAGAACGCGCACGCGGCATCACCATCAACACCGCTACCGTTGAATACGAAACCGAAAACCGTCACTACGCACACGTTGACTGCCCCGGGCACGCTGACTATGTCAAGAACATGATCACCGGCGCAGCACAGATGGACGGCGCTATCCTCGTTGTATCCGCAGCTGACGGCCCGATGCCGCAGACCCGTGAACACATCCTGCTGGCAAAGCAGGTCGGCGTACCGGCAATCGTGGTATTCCTGAACAAAGCTGACCAGGTAGATGATCCGGAACTGATCGACCTCGTCGAAATGGAAGTCCGCGATCTGCTGACCGAATACGGCTATCCGGGCGACGACACCCCGATCATCGTCGGTTCCGCACTGGGCGCACTGAACGGCGAAGCAAAATACGTACAGGCAGTCAAAGACCTGATGAAGGCTGTAGACGAATACGTCCCGACCCCGGCACGTGAAACGGACAAGCCGTTCCTGATGCCTGTAGAAGACGTATTCACGATCACCGGCCGTGGCACCGTAGCAACGGGCCGTGTAGAACGTGGTACCGTCAAAGTCGGCGACGCAGCAGAAATCGTAGGTCTGCAGGATGAACCGAAACAGACCGTCGTAACGGGCGTAGAAATGTTCCGCAAGATCCTCGACCAGGCAATGGCAGGGGACAACATCGGCACGCTGCTGCGCGGCATTGACCGTAAGGAAATCGAAAGAGGCCAGGTACTGGCGAAGCCGGGCAGCGTACATCCGCACACCGAATTCACCGCTCAGGTCTATGTACTGACGAAAGACGAAGGCGGCCGTCATACCCCGTTCTTCAACGGCTATCGTCCGCAGTTCTTCTTCAGAACGACCGATGTAACCGGTGACATTCAGCTGCCGGAAGGCACTGAAATGTGCATGCCTGGCGACAACATCGAAATGAGCGTAAAACTCATCACCCCGATCGCCATGGAAGAAGGACAGCGCTTTGCAATTCGTGAAGGCGGCCGTACGGTCGGCGCAGGCGTTGTTGCAAAGAT
>JFBN01306979.1_pt1 | contig 29829 bp, 57 predicted proteins | sample 768741 | NCBI WGS metagenome assembly JFBN01 (sample SAMN01983846, study PRJNA193217) | chicken gut metagenome | biome: terrestrial biome; isolation source: ceca of Broiler chicken | host: Gallus gallus | place: United Kingdom: England | collected 2010-09-07
TTGCGGTCATAAAAGACTCCGCTCGGCGTGGAATTCTTTATGTTTTCCAAAGCCTGCGGATCTCCGAAAGGATTATCGTCCAACTCCCAATGAAAAGTTACGATGCCTTTTTTCTTCCGATCATCCAACGGGAGTGAGATATAATTTTTGTATAAATAATGCTCAGGGCTGTCTGGGTTGGTATCGATGATCACCATAGGAGAAAAACCCGCGCTGCCCGATTGCCTTTTCAGCAGTTCGTCAAACACTTCTTCCTTCGCAAGGCTCGCTTCGTTCAAATACAACCCGAAAGAAGTCATACCGACGATGCCGGCGATCCTACCGATATCGTCCGTACCGAGGCAGCACACCGTTACCCCGAATAATTGAAACTCGTTGCGCTGGTTCAAACGGATGTCCAGGCCATAATCCTGGTTGATCTCCCGTATGACATTGCGGATGATATTGTTGATACTCGCCCCGCCGAGGATGTACTGCGGATTTTTTATGCCTCTGTCCTCCGCGAACTGCGAAATCAAACACAATTCGGAAAGAAATATCTCGTTGTCAACCTTTGTCTTGCCGGAGCGTACAGCGCCGTGGTTGATGATCATAAAAGGCCGTCCGGCAAAGTATCTTCGCAAAACGCGTTGTTGCTTCGGACTGTATAATCTGTTCAACGCCGTTTTATTCATCGCCGTCATCCTCCGCCTGATCCTCTTCGCCGAAAGCCTCTCTCATCAGCCTCATATGCTCGCTGATAGCCTTTTCTTTTTCCTCCGATTTAGGAACTTCAAGCGTGTCTCTGATCGCCGTATACGCCTTTACGTTGCCTTTTGCGGCCTGCGCGATCATAGCAGCCGAAATGGCGTCCTGCATCTTCATACCCTTTTTCTTGAATCCGAAGGAATCGAAATTTTCGAGCAGTTCCTTGTCCTTCAGATCCCGTTTGAGCAAATCTTCCAATGTCTCTCGCAGGGCCTTTTTTTCGCGCCGGGCTTTCCCGCTGGCAATGCCGCCGATCCTCCCCCTTTCTCTTGCTTCGTTCTTGCTTCGAACGGGAATTAAGTTGTCCTCTTTCTTCTTCGGCACATCGCCTCACTCCTTAATTTTTATGCAAAAAAGCGTCGTGCTTTCGCATGACGCTGTATCCGCTCACCCGCCGAAAATTTTCGCGGCGGGCTTTGATTGAGAGAAGTTATGAACCTCGTGTAAACTTCTTTGATGTTACCATTATACCACAGAAAAACGGGCTAAAAGTCTTAAATTTTTGGACTTTTCATGCTAAATTGTTATATTTAATGCAAAAACGCATTGTAATGCGTGTAAAAGCACTTCGTCTTTCCAATAGAAGTACGTTGCACGGCTGATATGCAACTCTCTGCAGATCGCCTGCACGCTCCACCGCTTTATGTATTTTAGCCGCATGAGTTTATCTTTCTGCGTCCAGCGGAATCTGTCCATCGTCATTTCGAACGCGATAGACCATTTATAGGCGCGGACGCTTTTGGAAAGGTCTTTGCTTACGGCATTGACGACGGCACTTTCCGCCGTGTTGAGCCCGCTGCCGCACACCCTGTCGCTTTCATAATTGACGGCTATACGGCTGTAAGCGTAATCCTTGATAAATTCCCCGCCCGCTTCTTTATTGGCTTTGTAGCGGTAAAATTCTCGCTCGATCGTTCTCTTCTGCTGCTTTGTCATTTTCGCTCCTTAAAGCCCGCCCCGCGCGGTGGGCTTGGGCTTACGACCAAAAAAGGGAGTGCTCCTTTTTATATTCACATACCGTCCGCGTCCGGTGTGTGTCAAATTGTTATCTATGTTCTTTCTGCCCGAAGAAAATCCACCATGCAAGCGCGGCAGTCATTGTTCATTTCAGCGCAGCGCTTTCTCCCTTCATGCTTATAATCGCAGATATGGGAATGAAAAACGAATCCTTCTTCATGACTGTAAATATTCAAATACTTCGCAAACTCTTCATCTGAAAGCGATTGTATGTATTCTCTGTTCGTCATTCCTTCTCTCCTTTGAGTTCCGTAGTATTGCTTGTTTGATAAGCAATTTTTGTAGGATTATATTCTGTCGATGTCGTTGCAAAATTTTGAAACGGCTCATATTCGCATTTATCGTCAGAACATGCAAAGCATATCCCGCTCCCGGGGAAAGCCTTTGCCTTTTGACACGTTTGACATTCCCATCTCCAATTAGCCATTCTTTTTCTCTCCTTTCAGTTCGGCAAGACGAGATTCGGCTTCGGTTTTGTCGGTATAAACATCTTCACAAAAACACTCTAACGTATGCCAATAAGTAAAGTCATCTTTATAATACTTACAAAACACCCAAATACCCGATTCTTCAATGTCAAAATTTACTACTATTCCTTCATGAATCGTTTTTTCATCTTCGCATAGCCAATAAATCGTATCACCTGGCTTGCAAGGAAACTCCGCCGCCTTATCGAGCCTTGCGCGGAGTTCGGCGTTTTCGGCTTTGAGACGATATATTTCATCACTTATTGCCGCTACTTTTGTAATGCTTGTATGGTAAGGGCAATTCTCAACTTTCCATTGCAAGTAGAAATCATCTCCTACTTGCTTACACATGTCTCTCCCGTTATATGTGTAATGGTATATGCAATTTCCGCATTGAGATAAATCGTCAGTCATCTTTCCTTTCCTCCGCAACAGACTCTTTTCACGCTTCGGCACTTTTCCCAGAACTCTGTCCAAGAGAACTCACAGACCTCTCCGCCCTTCTCTTGTTCCTTTGCATGGCCTCCTACCCAGTCCACAATCTCGTCTATCGCATCTCGGATTGCTTCTCCGATTTTTTCCTCTCTGTCCCAGAGAGCATCCACAAGAGTTCCATATATGGCGTATGCTTCCGCCACCTCCACTACTTGCCATACATTTGAGAGTATGGGCTTAATGGAAACGACTGGCCCGTTTTCCTTTTTTGTATATATGACGGGGATGCTGTCTTCGTCGAGAGTAGTTAGCCTATGGTAATCTTCCCTGTATTCTTTATTTTTATCAGCCATCATTCTTCTACCTCCACGCCGTACTCAGGCTACAATTTATTTATATTTTGCGGGGCTTTTACCTACCACACGGGACTTATTATTTTACCAATTACGCCCGTTTTTTACTTCTTCAAGGTCTTTTTCTGCGGCTTCTCTGCTAAAAAATGCTTTTCCGTTTCTTACGAGGTCGCACATACGATAAAAGTTCTTTTCTGTAACAACGCTTTTTACAACACTAAACCCGCTTTGATGAACAATCTCGTCCTCAACATATCCATCTCCGAATGTACAAGCTACAATGTAAAGCGTATCTCCGAGCGTACACGGCGGCATTATCATCTCGGAAATTTGTTTGCGCAGGGCGGCGTTTTCGGATTCCAAATGGTCGATATAGATTTTCAGCGTCGCCGCGTCATAGTTCGCGGGTTCTTGCGGGGTAATCCCCGCTTTTACAAGGTTTTGGAAAAATTCTTTAATCTCGCTCATCGGTCTCTTCCTCCCTCAACTCTTCTAATAAACTCTCTTTTAATTCCTGTAATTCTTCATCCGACTTGATTTCGTAAAAGTCGTCTAAATATTTCGGCTCTGCAATTTTAAGACTATTTATTCTATCGCATACGTTGTAATATTTTTCATATGCAGTATAGGAAAATGTTTTTTGTTTCTCAATCTTATCGCCATTCATAATATTAACCAAAGACCAAGAATAAGGTCGAACATCTTCCGAATTATGCAAGATATTTTTAATCTCGTGTTCTGCCTTGTATAGCACTTTCTCTATTTTTCGCATTGTTTTTTCATCAACAACAACGCCGCAATAACAACTTGTTGAAAAGTGATAGTATTTCTTGTTTGGTAAATATTTCTCTTTCATTCTTTCCCCTCCATAAACCGTATTCCGTACTTGTCTCGCAACCACTCTACCATAGGAACGAAAATGAATTGCGGCATTTTCATCTGCGGGATAGTGGCTTTAACTTCATCAAGATACTGCGACGGAATATCCATTCCAAGCAGATAAATATCCGTCAGCCTGTCAAGTAGTTTTGCTTGACATGGCGTTACATTTTTGTTCGCTCTTGCAAGGTCAACCTTATTCGGAATCCACGACCGTGCGTAATTGAGTTGCGCTTCGACTTTCTTGCTCTTGTTCGCCGCCAATGCAACGACCATGCCGAGCGCTTCTATCTCTTTCTCCGTGGCTTTTATGTATTCCTGTATGATATACAGCGGGTCTTCTCCAAAGGCTTCCATCTCCTTTGCGTAGTCGGAAAGTTTAATCTCCATCGCCGCATACCTCCTTGACAAGTTCGTCTATCTTGTCCGCCATTATAGACGGTATAAGCTCATCGAACTCATAATAAAACGCCATTTTGACGCTTTCCTCAAACTCTTTCACCGCCGCGCGCACGTCGCCGTAACCTTTTTCCATAAACTTTTTAGCGTACTTTTGCCGCAAACAATCGCCGTTATAACCACACTTGGTGCAATCAGTAATGTACTCTGCTGCCTGTGGCATAGGGCAAATCGAAAAAGCCATCTTCTCAATCTCTTTCTGTTTATCCATTGTAACCCTCCTCAAAAATCATAGCCATCAGGCTTTCTGCTCGTGTACGGCGTATCATCCTCTTTCTGATAGTCGCCTTCTTCAAGTTTATCTTTGACGATTTTACGGTAGCGCCACACTTGCGGCATAAACGTCTCGCAGAAAAACTGTTCTTCTTCTACCCAAGCGCCGTTTTCCTTCCTTTTCGACGTGTAAAACGCACCCGTTACGATGACCGTCATTCCGCGTTTGAAGTGCCGCACAAACTTGGCAAGTTTACGCCAACAAACACAAGATACATAGTCGTCAATGAGTTCTCCGTTCTCGTCCTTGTGCTTGCCTATCTTCAAGTAAAACGTCGCTCGCGGGAGTAGTTTGTCCTGTCCGACAAAGGCAAACAAGACTTCCGACGTGATTGCCCCGCTCAACATTCCGTTTTTCTTTCCGTGTTCGTCAACGTAAACTATCTTTGCCATTAAACCTCATTCCCCCAACAGTCCCAGCCGTCTGCCTGTTGTCTTGCAAATAATTCTATGCGCGGAATGTCGCCAAGAAGTTGAACAATTCTTTCCCGTACTTCGTTTGGCTTTTCACTATGCCGACCGACTATGCCCTCAACGATCTGATGTATTTTGTGGGACTTCACTTGTTCGCTTGCTTTTGTCCTTTTTGAAACGCCTAACAAACACACTTCCGCGTTTGCCCTTGTGTATTGCCCCATCCCCCAAAAATTTGAGCCGCATTTGTTTTTCTTTACCCAAACAAAAGCCGCTGTTTTATATGTAAACCCCCATGCTTTCATTGTTGTCAATGCTTCTGCTATATTCGGGAAAGTCGCCCACAGAAAGCATATCGCACTATCAGTACACAACTTTTGAATCGGCAAAACTGCAATGTTTTGCGTTTTCATTGTTTGATAATGCTGTTTCGCCATGCCCCTTGAGTTCTTCTCGCTACCGCTTTGCTTATATTCCCACGGCGGATCTGCATAGATAATATCGTACTTCTTGTCCGTGTTGTAGATATCGATTTTCATTCTATCTCCTCAATCTCTTTGAACTTAATGAGATTGTTCTCCATCGCGCCGCCCTCGTATAGCTGACAACAACTGTCCCATGCTGTCATCATATCCTTTTGCTTTGCGCAAAAGTTATATGCGTAATCCCCGCGCAAATACGGCGCTTTCTGCCAATTACGGCAGTTGTAACAACACTTGACGTTCCACTTGAACCAATCAAGAGGTTTGTCAAATTGTGCTTTCGCCTCATCCGAAAGCGCTTCTTGACGCTCCCCACAGCTGAAGCAGGGGGATTCTCGCTTCGATGAGCTTGCCTTGCAAGCAAGGTCTTACCAGCTCTCCACGAGCGTTTAGGTTCGGGCGCGCCCCGCCCTACCATGTTCGTTTTATTCTAACGAGCGAAGTCCTTCTGCAAGGATATTCCTCGCGGCGTTGATGTCTCTGTCGTGAGTAGTGCCGCATTGCGGGCATATCCACTTTCGGACGGACAGGTCTTTCGTATCTGCGTTCCTATGCCCGCATACCGAGCAAAGTTGGCTTGACGGATAGAAGCGGTCTATCTTGACTATCACTTTCTTATGCCAAGCGGCTTTGTATTCGAGCATACGCATGAACTCTCCCCACGATACATCATTGATTGACTTTGCGAGGCTGTGATTCTTCGTCATATTCTTGACGGCTAAATCTTCAACCGCAATCAGGTCATATTCTTTGATGAGCGTTGTTGAGAGCTTTTGCAGATAGTCTCTCCGTTGGTTGGCGACTTTCTCATGCGCCCGCGCTACGGCAATTCTCGCTTTCTCTCTGCGTTTGCTATCCTTTGATTTTCGGGACAGACTACGCTGTAAGCGGGCAAGCCGTTTCGCAGATTTACGGAGATACCTGTGGTTCTGGTATGTAGTGCCGTCGGAAGATATGGCGAACTCTTTCAGCCCCATATCCAAACCGACCATTGCGCCCGTGCTTTGGTGCATATCGACTTCTACATCGGTGCAACACACGGAAACGAAATACTTTCCCGACGGCGTTTGTGATACCGTTGCGTTCAGTATTCTGCCCTTGACTTCTCGGCTAACACGGCACTTGACTTTGCCGAGCTTCGGGAGCTTGATATATCGGTCAAACACTTCGATGTTTTGCTTTGTTGTATAGCTCTTTCTTCTGTCGCGTTTGCTATGGAATTTCGGAAAGCCGACTGCACCGCCTTTCTTGACTTCCCGAAAGAAATTTTGATAGGCATTATCGAGGTCTTTCAAAGATTGTTGCAAAGCAATGCTGTCAACCTCTTTGAGCCACGAATGGTCATCGGTTTTCTTTAATTCCGTCAACGCGGCGGCACAAGCGTAATAGTTCAAAGTCTCTTTGCTTTCTTTATACGCCTGAATACGCTTATCAAGGAAGTAGTTATAGACAAAGCGCGTGCAACCGAACGTCCGATGTATTAAGTTTTCCTGCTCTCCCGTAGGATAGAGCCTAAACTTATAGGAGTATTCCATATGTCACTTTTTAGGTCTTTTATAGACTTCTTGTTGCTCGATATACCGCTTGACAGCGGATAGCGGCGCACCGCCAACCGTAGAAACGAAGTACGAGTTCGTCCATAGACAAGGCAAACGAGATTTCAAAGACGGAAATTCTTCTCTCAACAGAAAAGAAGTCCTCCCCTTGATATGTTTGATTGCCTTGTGTATTCCGAATTGCGGGTTTATCTCAATCAGGAGATGAACGTGGTCGGGCATTACTTCTCGCTCAATCACTTCGGCTTGTACTTCCTCTGCGGTCGACACAAGGAGTTGTCTTAACCTGTCCGCAATCTCGCCGACAAGAACTTTACGCCGATATTTCGGACACCAAACAACGTGGTATTTGCAAGAATAGACTACATTACAACTTGATTTGTATTCCATGATTGTATTATACCACAAAAACAAAACTAATGCAAGCATTTGCGCCTTATATCCCCATTGATAAATCAAGGGGTTTTACGGCGCTTCATAAAATTTTCTTTCTTCATCTGTCATTATTCTTCCTCCTCAAAATCGTTACACCTCTCGCAACAAGAAGGCGTAATATAATCATCTCTTTTGTTGCAGTAATATTCCAATGCTTCGTCGCACGGTTCGCCGCTTTCGTCAAAAACGACAAACTCTTCAATGACAAAATGCTTGCATTTCCAAAGTCTTTCGCACATTCAAATCTCCTTTGGGTGCATAGCCTTGTCATCAAGATAAATATCCGCACCGATTTTTCTGCAATCGTTTCCGTATCGTTTAGTACGCAAAGGCACATTCTCGTTTACATAATCAAACACAAGACCTACCTCTTTGCACATTTCAATGGCTTCTCGTAAATATTCGCCTTCACGGCAAGTCCAAAGAATGAGTATATCACCTTTGGCTTGCCGCTCCTTGCACCAATTTATCACGCGCCACTTTGGTTTTCCGATGTTCGGATATTCTTCCGTAAAAAGCGTTCCGTCAAAATCGACGGCTATGATTTTGCTCATATAGTCCTCAAATCTTGTCAAACATATCAAGTTGTACAAACTTGCTTTTTACCTTGCGTTTTGGTATGTAACCATTCTCAAAGCGTTCCGCGAGAAGTGCAAGCGTTACGCCGCGCGGTTTGAAAGTGTTGTGGCTGTACGGCTCCATTTCAAGCAGGCGGTTGTAAAGGTCGGGGTAGTTCTTCCAAAGGCTCCACAAGTCCGCCATACATTGTTTCGGACAAAACCAACAGCCGCCGCGAAAGATACCGTCAACACCGTACATCGGAGAAAGCAAATCGTACTTCTTGCAAATCGCCATTGCGTCTTGTTCAGTAAGGTTTTGCTCGACAAGCAGAGAACGGTAGCGAACGCCTGTTTCTTCCATTTCCTTTACCTTTCTCGCCCATCTGTTCGGCTCGTCTGCGGCTATACCGAGAAAATCTACGGGATTTTCTTTTTTAAGTTTTGCCTTGTAGCGGTCGATTGCTTGCTTTTTCAACCTTTCTTGACACCAAGATTGAATTGGGTAAGGAAAAGAATATATGTCGCCGATATGATTGCCTTTCTGTTTCTTCGTCCAAAACTGTTCTTCAAATCCTATCCCGCTGTACGCATGGTCTACCGTTATCCCGAAAAGTTCTTTGAGCCGCTTTTCTGCGGTCGGAATCCATTCTGCCATTATCGGATGCTCGCCGCTTATCTCGTCGTTGAACTTGATGTCAACGTACAGCACGCGGTCAATCGGTATTCCCTGTTCGGCGGCAAGAATAAGTGTTGCCATACTGTCTTTTCCAAACGATTGTGAAAATATATTCATTTACGCGCTTGCCTCGCTCTTATGCTTTAGAATGGGATGTCGTCAAGAGGGTCTATGTCATGCACTTCCATCTGCACGGGCTTTCTCGGCGTGCGATTGTCACCGTTCCCCTTTCCACCACCGATATAACTCTGCGGCGCGGAATGTTGTTTTTGGCTTCCCTGCTCGCCGTTTCCTTCCGTATCCTGCTTCGTAGAGAGAAACTCAACGTCAAACGCCTGAATGTCAAACGCCTGTCTCTCAACGCCGTTGTTGTCCGTGTATTTTCGGATTTGCGGCTCGCCGTACACGCAGACCTTGCTCCCCTTGCGGACATACTTCGCCACATTCTCGGCAAGTTTCTTCCACGCCGTTACGTTGAAGAAGTCCGTAACTCTGTTTTCGCCGTAACCTCTGTTGACCGCAAGCGTGAAGCGGCAAACTTGCACACCGCTCGCAGTCTCCGAAAGTTCACAGTCGCGCACCGCGTTCCCGATTGCATGAATTTTTGCTCCCATTGTTATGTATCTCCTTTGATTTTTTCTTTGTTAAATTCCCCTCGCAAGTCTTGCTCCAAGATTGGTATTGACTTGCACTTGAGCCAATCGGTCTGAAAATTCTACTTTCCGATAGTAGGCTATCTGTCCGTCTTCACCGTGATTGCCCTGTACATCAAGGACGAGACGTATTCCCGCTTTCCTTAACAGTTCGAGCATTTCATTTCTTCCATTATCGCTCTGTATAAGCCGATACACCGTCCTCTCCGATACACCGAGCGCCTTTGCAACGTCCTTTTTTGTAAAGCGGGATTTGACGTAGAGTTTACAGTTCTCTACTTTACCCGCCAACGGACATTTCCCAAGCACGGCGCAGTTGAAGCAATTTCTTTCGACATCCATTCTTACACCTCCTGATACTTATGCCAAAAATGAAAGCTGCTTAAAAATCTCTTCGGTTTTTCTTTCAACCGTAATAATGGTATCGTTTTTACTTCCTCCGTGCGCCACAAGCAAAATTTCAACCATTTCAAAATTTCTTCCTTTTCCCAATACTTGAGAAGTCCATCCACAACAAATTGCTATTCCGTTTGGCTTCAATATTCGTGCCACATTGTCCTTGCACAACTTCCAATAACGCATAGATGACACGTTCGTTTTTAGTTTCTCTTTTCCAAAAGATTTGTAGCACTCTGCTGCTTGGTGGATAGAAAAAGGAGGGTCATATAAAACCACGTCTGCCATATTGTCTCTCATGCTTTCTAAAAACTTCAAAGCATCTAAATGATAGTCTGTATCAAATTCTGGATTAAGGTCGTTCGTAATAGTTCCCCACTTGCTTTTGTTTGAAAAAGGGTCTACAATTACTTGCCTATCTTTATCCAAATATTTTTTTAGCAGCTCTTTTATCGGCAAAATGTCAAACGTATTCTTGTTTGGCATCGCCCACTCTCTCCGCAATATCATCTCTCCGACCGTCCATTAAACCTCAATCACTCTTATGTGGTGTACATACAGCATTAGTTTGCGCTTGATGACAAAAACCGCATATGCGCCACCGCCCTTGTAGCCTTTGCAATCCTCTGCAACTGTCTTCCCCTGCTTGTCTGTATAGGTAAAATCAGAAAAATACGCACATTCTCTTTCCAACACCTTTCCCGCTTTCTTTTGCCCCGTCTTTCCTGTGTAGAACTCTCTCTGCGCAGGAATTAGGACGTATTTGACCTGCCTTTGCAGGTTGCTTATTTCGCCTGCTTGTTCGAGTGCGCGAAGTTCAAACCACCTACGCGCTTCCCTCTTGCTATCGAAGTCCATGCCAAGTATGGTAACTTTTTCAGCGCCGTACTTTGAGCGGTCTTTCTTCGGTGTTATGTTGTCCGCCTGAAAGACGGGACATTCGCTCCAAAGTTCACAGCCGCTTTCGGCATAGTTCGAGCATTGCTTGTGTGCGCAGGGGATTTTGTTAGTTTTCATCGGTTTCAATGTAGCACCACGAATAATTTTTTGTCCTTGCTTGTCTGCCTTTTAGCACACAAACAATATTTGACGAAGGGATATTTGTTGCTTTGCTTGCTTCTTGAATACTTGAAAATACATTTATTAACCTACCGCTTTTGTAATCAAGTTGCTTAACTGCTTTTCTGCGCTTAATATTTGCCAATAAATATTGCTTCATTGTACAAATTATTTTGCTTGCGTGTTCCACATTTTCAAGCGGCGTACACCACTCCAAATTTTCAACAGAATTATTATGAGGATTTCCGTCAATATGGTTTATGTAAGGTTTATTTTGCGGATTAGGAATAAAAGCATTAGCGACAAGTCGATGAACATAAAATCTCCCGTGTCTTCCGGATTCATATAAATCGACGTACAAATACCCTTTCCCAAAATGATTTGATGTCTGTTTCTTTATATGTCCAGTCCGTGTATTCGTAATAATGCCAACTTCGGAAACAGTATAGTCTTCAAACCCATCAATTTTCTTCTCCATTGCAATACCCCCAACTTTGAAATGCTCTTTTTATTGGTCTCCCTCTTCCGTCATAAAATTCTCCCAAATCTCTCGGCTTGTCAAACAGCTTCGGCTCGATGATGTGCCAGCCGTAGCCGACCTGTTTCCCAAGATACATTTCAAGCTCTTCGTAGGAAAGGTACATATCTTCTATGTCACACTCATCGCTCCACTCATGCCAATAATTGCCGCAGTCGTCCCCGCTACTTTTAATATCTACTATCCTATCGCACACGAACGAGCCGATGACTTTTCCGCCTCCGTAAACGCTGTTCAAAACCTCGCTCACGATTGCCTTGCCGCCCTTATGCTTCGTCTGATACACATACACCTTAAACGGCATATCAAGGGACGGGCGGCTCTTGCGCACTTCGATTGACTTGCTTCCGTTGAAAATCTTTTCGCACCATTGAGGGCGAAGCGATAGCATAACAGCCTTCATTTTGTTTCTCCATTCAGCTCCGCGAGGCTGGCAAGTGCGGCTTCGCGGGTAGTAAACACCCATGTGCCAATATCCCCTCTCAAAAAGGAAAACCACTCTCTCCCACCTTTCGCGGTAAATCTATATCCATCTTCCCAGCCGATAAAGTCAATAATTTTTGCTTCGACAATTTCCCCTGCTGGACAACGCGACGTCTGCGATAATAGATATACGGTATCGCCTACCTTAACAGGCAGTTCCACCGCCTTATCCAACCTCTCGCGCAGAGCGGCGTTTTCGGCTTTGAGCCTTTGTATATATGCAAGTGTTCCCGCATAGTCAAAGTTCATTACGTCCGTTGTCTTTCCCATTGTAAACCGTTCAAGACAACGTTCTATTTCTTGTTCAGTCATCTTTCCTTTCCTCCGCGAGTTCTTTTTCGGCTTGATATATCCATGCTTCATAAACTTCTTGCATACAACTCTCTAACCCACTTGTTTCATTAGGAAAATACTTTAATACATGGCAAATTGCTCTATTCTTCAATGCCACTTCCGCAACTTTCGCCCTATGCTTCAACCGCCTTATGTACGCCAACGCCGCCAAGTGCAAGTTCGTGATGCACGGCTCTTTTTCGCTGTCGAGCGGGCAGTTTCTGCATTTTTCTCTCAAATACCCGAATGTACAGGCGTTCAAAGCTGCTTCGATTTGTTCATCGGTCATGTCCGACCGAGAGCTGCTCCGCTCTTTTTCTTCTTCCCGGTTTTCTTTCTTTTCGCTCATCGCCCTTTTCCTCCTCGTATGGCGTAAAGTCTCTCGGCAGATAGTATCTGCACTTCGTCACATCGTCGTAGCACCGTCTGTTGCACTTCTTCTTGCAGAAGGTACAGCACCCTACTTTCCTTTGTGTTTCGCAATACTGCGACATCACACAACACTTGTCTCCCTGCACGTTGTTTTTCCTCCGTGAGCATAGTTGTATCAAGGAAATACGCCAAAAGGATTATCCTTCCGAGTATTTATCCGACTTTGCCGATAATCTCCGATGTTCTCCCTGTGTAAGCGTCATCTGCGGCGTAGAATTTGATATAAGCTCCAAAATCTCTTTCGGCGTTTGTTTGCGTAAGCGTTCCTGCTCCCTGATTTGACCGATATGCTTTTTGAACATTGCCCGCTCAATGCTTCTCCCCTCATCGTCCTTCCGCGCAATCTCAATCAGTTCGCTCACGTTGCGGACATAGGCTTTTAGTTCGGGGGATAGTCCGTCGTAAATGCGTTGGTTTGCTTCCATGCACCGCTGCCATTCAGGCTTACCGCTGTCATCCTTTGCGGTATACTTGTAGCCGTCTGCATTATGCTCTACTGCTTGGAACGTCGCCGCAAGCTCCGACCAAAGTTCTTCGTCCGTTTTCTCGCCAAGAGATTGCAACCGCTTGATTTCGTTGTTGATATTGGCAAGTTTGATAGGATAGTTCGTTTCAAGCGCTACATTCTTGAACGCTTCCATGACGATTTCTCTGTCATAGCCTGAAAGCGCAGCATACCAAAAGTCGATACGGCGTTCAAGGTCGATGTCGGAAATCGCCTGTCCGCTTTCAAGGTAAACAATGCCAAGCATTTTTGTTATATCAAGTCTCGTCAATTCCATTGAGCTTGTCCTCCTCCGCGAATTTCTTCAAAAGCCTGTCGATTTGCGCGGAGATGCCGCCTTCGTTTTGCTTCGTCCTCCGCGCAGTCCCTTGTGTCGGCTTTGTTTTGTATTCTCCCGCAATTATACGGTGATAGTTTTTTGCGACCCACGAAAGGTCGTGAATGTTTTCCGAAAGGTATTCGCTCTCTGAAAAGCGGAAGTCCAATAAGTCGTAGTCCATCATGGAGAGGTTTGAGTTGGAACAATTATCGACGACGATGTTCTTGTGTTTTTTAAGGAAGTCTCGAAGCCCAACATTGATTGTTTTGTCATCGTCCTCGTTTTCGGAAAGAGAACTTTCTTCCTCGCGCGTGTCACGCGCGGAGGGAGGAATATACTTTCCTTTACTTTCCTTTACTTTACTTTGCGAATACTTCTTGTAATTATCGTCTTTCTTCTCGGAAGAAACATCTTTTTTCTCGGAAGAATTTTCTGAAATCTCTTGAAGGGTAACTTTTATAAAAGGTCTGGTCTTTTCAGCGCTCAATCGCCAATATTTACCAACCACTTCAATCGGTGTTTTTGAGGCGCGGACTGCAATCGCCTTTTGCCACCGTTCCTGTATTCCGGCGCTCGTCAAGATAGCGTCCGACTTGAAAAGCTGCTCATCGAGCATCGACCGTCCAAGCAAGAATGTCATGACTTGCTCTACCTTGTCTATAGACATATTTAAGTCCATAGATACGATATAATAAAAATCCTCATCAGCCCTTGTATAGTACCCTTCTCGGTAAATACGGCACATGATGTAAATAAAAATCATTACCCCATCGGAGCCATATTTTGCCTTTAAGACCTTCAGTTTTGTATCTTCGAGGAAACCGACGTCAAGAGGAAAATAACTTATCCCTTGTTCTTGCGTCCTCGACAAACTATCACCCCCTCTCTCCTTTGCCTTCTATAAGTTCATCGAAGATTTTATCAACGTAATTACAGAGGTACATTGCCGTTTTACATGCCATGTAATATCCGTTTACTACCATATTGACGTTCTCTACCGTCAAATCAGATACCGTTCTCCCGCTGTCAAACACGCGCTCCGAAAGCACATATTCGATACATTGCCCGACTTCTTGCAACATGGCAAGTTCGTCAATGAGTTCGTCCTCATCTACACACAAAAGCCGTTTCCCTTTGATTTCCATGACTTCCTCCTGCTTGATTTTACAACCGATTTGTGGTACAATGTAATATCTTATACACTTAAATCTATTGCGTTGACAGTATATTTGCTGTTTTCTGTATTATATCATACAGTATATTTGCTGTCAAATATTTGGGGGCAGTTTTGAAAAATTTTATTGCAGATAAGAGAAGAATTTTAGGATTGTCACAAAGAAGTCTTGCTGATATGCTCGGCATTCAGTATCAATCCTTGCAAAAGTGGGAAAAAGGCTCTGTAATTCCATCTGTTGATTATGCCTTACGGCTTGCCCTTATCTTGCATACAACCGTGGAGGAACTATTTACTCTTGATGATAGTCTCCCCACAAATCCTCAACCGTAGTTTCAAGAGCTACGGCGATTTTGCACGCGGTTACTGCGTTCGGAATTTGACCTTTGTCTTCATACTTTTGGTATTGCTGATATGCCATACCAATTTTTTTTGCCACCTCTCGTTGGGTTAATCCGAGAGCCTTGCGTCTTTCTTTCAACTTATTCATGCTCACGCTCCAAAGCCATCTAACAAATTCGCGTTACGGATACCCATACTTTTAAGCATGGGGAGGAGCAACGCGCTCTCCTTTCCGTTAATATCGTTCTGCGCTTTTCTATCAGCGCAAGTTTTTTGTAGCTTATTCCTGCATTTAGTCTTTCGCCGTCAAGTGTTCGTATATCAAACGAGCCTCTTGTCCTGCGTCCGAAAACAAGACCTTCGCGACCGTCAGGCATTCGCACTTTGTCAAACAGCTGATACCCAAACACATACTTCGGTGCTTGATTTGCCTTTCTGTACCCGCCTTTGAGTATCGTCAGCTTATGTATCTGCCTGTTGTGCCGCCGCGTCGCTTTCTGTTTGTACCAACAGTCAAGCGGCGTTGCCTTCGGATGTCCGCTTATGCACCTCGCATCCACGCAATGGTCTTTCTCCAAGCCGTTCTCTATCCGCGTGTTCTTCGTCAGATACCCGAACGTCATTGATACATTGCCGTACCGCTCTTTCAGCCGATTGTAAAACGCCCAGCGCATTATTCCCATGAATGCCGCGTCCCTGTATGATTTCCCGCGCTTTGCATCTATCTTGATTTTCCCTGCATGGTACGCCTTGTGACAGGTCTCACAGAGCGTTATCAAGTTATTTGGTGCGTCGCCGCCCGTCTTTCGGCTTTCAAGGTGATGAACGTTCAGTATCTTGTCGTTCGACTTCCCGTGGCAATGTTGGCATTCGTGATTGTCGCGGAATAAAACATACTCTCGCACGTTCCAAAAGCCAAGCTGGTCGCCTTGCTGGTACTCATACCCGCTGATGGCGTCGTTCTTCAACTTCTGCGTATCGAACGAAGCCGTCTCGACGATGATTTTCGTTATCGGTAATATCTTGTGTACGTCCGCTATCACTTTGAAATGCGTCGCTATCTTTTGCTCAATACTCGGCGCAAGCCAGCCGCGCTTTTTCCGCCCGACGCGGTTATCAAACCGTGCCGCACGGTATCTGCGTTTTCTGTTCCTGCGAGAGCACCTTAATGCTCGTCTATCAGACAACAGTTTAACTATGTCCGTCCTAAGCTCTACGTTCGCCGCGTATAGCTCGTCCTCGTCTGTCGTCGCCGACAAACCTATCGTCTTGCTCCCTGCGTCCACACCCAACGTTATCGGTTGAGTAAAGTCCTTTGTGTCATACAAGAGCCGTATCGTAAACGGCGTGCGCTTTACGACCTTTGCCTTTCCGTCTTTCAACAGGTGCCTCACTTTTCCGAGCCGTTTTGTCGGCATTAAAGGTCGTCCGTCTTTGTGCTGTACATAAACGTACATTTCGTTTCCCTCCAAACTAATGGATAGTTCAGCCTTTCGGCTGTAAGTTGCCCTTCCCCATTGTTATCCGAAGGTTTTTGCAAGCAACACTATCGCTTCCCCTCACGACTGTTTAATCACTTGCCGCAGTGCTGTAGGTTAGAGCATACGCCCACGGGTGCCTATCTCATTCTTCGGTAACGTAGCCAGTTAAGGCTTAGGGTAGTCAATCAGGGCTTTTACAAGCCCCCGCATTTATGCGTGGGGTGATTGACTGTCGCCGTAGAATGTCCAAAGCTCATTCCGCTGCTCCTCCCGCAAGAACGCTTTTCTCGTGCGTTTCCTTGCACTCTTTGGAGCAAAGAGCAATGCCGTATGCTTTCATTGTCTGATTGTAGAGCTTTTGCGTCATCGTCTTGCCGCAAACTGCGCATTTATACTGCGCGCCGCCGTTCCGCCATTCGTTGAGCATTTTGCCCGTTTCTTCGGTAGGAAGGAAGTAATCGTTTGCACCGAACATTCCTGTCCTATCCTTCGTTGCGTTCGCCATATGGTCTTGCGACATCTCAAAGAATACGGTGAGTTCAAAGTCAACTCCGTCACGGAAGATAGGCGCAAGCCCAAGTTTACGGATGGTCTTCTTCCCGTTTTCTTCCGTTGTGGCGTATTCGCTCTTTGCACGGAATGTTGCGATAATGTCAAGCGGGCTTTGAAGAATGGTATCAAGCAGCTTGTTGTATTCGGGCGTTACCTCACGCCATGCGACATAGCTGTTGCCGCTCTTGCTGTTCTTCGCAATCTTGCTCTGCATGTCGAGCAAGCCTCCGTCGCCGCTCCACACATGGGACAGGCTGTCAATGATGAGAACTTCAAAGCCCTCTTTTTCCGCCTCATGGATGGCGTCGATATACTTTTCGACCGTGAAAGGCGGCTCGATCGGGCATACGCTGTAATCTCCCATGTCGCTGTACAGCTCCCCGCTTCCGTTCTCCGTATCGACAAGTGCGATTTTGTTCCAGTCTCCGCAAATACCAAAGCCGATTCGGAGCGCCGACATCGTTTTCCCAGCACCGCTCGGGGCGCTGATACCGATTTTCAGCTTTACTTGTTTTCTTTCTGCTTTCCTAAAACCTGCCATAATCTACCTCCTATTTGATTTGCAAGTTCATGACCGTTTCGATGTGCGCACCGGGAACGTCGTTCCCCGCCTTGATTGCCGCCTTAATTGCAGTCTTGTTCGGAGTGTATGTTGTCTTTGCCGTAATGTACTCTTCGGGAAGTTCTCCCTCATTGTCGATGACCGTCTGCTCCGACTTGCGAAAGGAAATGCTCGCCGAAATGCCCTGTACTTTTTCCGTCCCCGTCATCTCCATTGCTCTTTTGAGATACTCTCTTACGCGCCCGTCCTCGCGCTCCAAATGTGCTTTCAAGCGCTTTAAGCGGTCGATTTCTTTGGAGACTTCCTCAACGGTATTCCCAAGCATACGAGAGACCGTTGCCGTGGCGATTGCCTTTTCTTCAAATGTTCCCTGTACATTCGCAAGAGCGGCGGCAATATCGACATCCACTTCTCCAGTCTCTTCATCTGCCGTAGATACAAGTGCGGTATAAAGTTCCTGATACTCTGTTGCAAGGTTATACAGACTCGCCATCTTTCAACTCCTTTACCTTGTTCGTGTACATGTCAAGTGCCGATTTAGCGTCAAGGAGCGATTTGCACGCAAGCACAAGGTCATCATCGCACATGTTTACAGCTCCCTCGTATTCCTCTGCTGTACCGCTATTCGCAACAGCCTTTTCGAGATACGGAATATGCTCTGCCGCGCGTCTCCTCATCGCGTCGGCAAGCAGATGAAACGTCATCTCTGCCTTTTTTTCTTCTTCCTGATAGTAGGCAATCGTGCCATACTGTTTGTTGTTGTTCATGAAAACCTCCGATTTTATAAAATTTTTACTTTCAAAAGTTAAATTTCACTTTTGTGTTTTAACTTTTTTTTCCTTTGCAAACGCTTCAAATGTGTCTTTGGCATACTTGCTGAAGCGAATACGCATCTGTCCGTCCTTTGCCGCTTTCTTGTCGTTCGCGTAAGCCACTTTGAGAAGGCTGAAAGCCGCAGCCTTTAAGCGGTTGTTCGTGCGCTCAAACTCGCTCTCTCGGCACACGAAGTACCCTTTGTTGTTCGAGCCGATAACCCTCTGCAATACAGGACTTTCCCGTATCTCGCTGATAATATCACGAAGAGCGCGTTCGGAGATTTCGTACCTATCGCTCAACGCTTTCGCGCTGATAGCGTTCTCCGCTCCCTCGTGATACGACTTCAAAAATTCATAAATCCCGTACACAATCGGGCTATGCTTCTTCATCGTCATGCTCATCATCTTCCTCCTCCTCGTAATCAATATCATCTTCGGGGTCGTACCACGGGCTTGCTCTTTTTAAGTAGTCCTCCCAATCCTCTCGGCACATTCCTATCCACGGAGCGTCGGGAATATCTTCTTTCCACCTCATGGCTTACCCCCCCCCGATAATCTTTCAAGCAGTTGCTCGTAGAACATTTTATAAAGGTCACGCTCTTGCTCAACAAGCGCAATTTTCAAATCATAATCGGGACAGCTTTCGGCTTTGGCTCCAATATGTATAGTCGCTTCTTCAAGAGAAAGCTGAAAGCATAGAGCCTTATCAATTTCCCCCATCTGTTCTTGCGAAAGCGTTCCGCAGAAATATCCGAGGTTGTCCTTCGTGGCGATGGAAACCTTTTCGCACATCGCCGTCCCTTTGATTTTATTGACGCTGATTTTGACGTGTGACGGTAAATCCTTTTTCTCTTTCGTTGTAATCGGAACGACTGTGATGTTGTTGCTCGAAGTATTAAACCTATCGTTCGATACAATAATGACGGGGCGCGGGTCACCGACATACAGTTCGCCTCCCGCATTGACTTCCATGACAGGACACCAAAAGATGTCCCCGCGCCGAACTTCTCTCTCCGTCATGCGTTCGCCCCCAAAAAATTCTTGCTTCGGATAAGCGGTGTTCCGCAAGTGACGGCGCGTTCTTCTTCATGCAAATCCTGCTCAATCGGAGGCTGCGCTTCATCAGAGCGCCTCTTTGCATATCTGTTCGCTTCAATGCCGAAATGCTTCAGATAGTCTTCTATATGCAACCGCCCTTTTATGCCGAGCCTGTCGCCCGTCTTGCGCTTTATCTGCATCATGATATTCGTCGCTTCCGTTCTGCAAACGCCGAATAGCTTTTGGATATCTTCATTGTTCAAGGCTTCTTTTGAAAATATTGCCTCTCTCTCCTCGTAGGTCATGTCAGCCCTCCGCCTTTTCTTCTGTTCGCCCGGCAAGCCAATCAATGGAAACGTCGAACAACTTGGCAATCTCAACTATGACCGCAAACGACGGAGTTTTAAGCCCGCTCTCGAAGTAGCTGTATGCTGCCTGCGAAACACCAAGAGCCTTTGCCGCGTCGACCTGCGACATTCCCTTCTTCAATCTCGCCTGTTCCAATCTGTTACAAAACAAGGGCAATCCCTCCTTTTTCCAAAAATATAGGCAAGCACTATTGACAAGATATATAACCTGTGTTATAATTGCTCTGCTACAAGAAATTATCGTGGGATAATATCCCGCCAATAATGCCGCCCGAAGTGTTCCGCGTTGCGGGCGCTCTCGGTAATCATGCTGCCTATCGAGGCAAGAAGGAGGTGAGCTTTCATTGAAAGCCATTTTGTTCTTGCCCGCGCATCTCGGTGTCGAGGGAACAACTAATATGTACTAACCTCGGCTACGCTGTGCAAGCTACGGGCAATGCTTGCGAGACCGACTTATCTCCCAAGCACACGGCAGAACCTTGACTGCCTAAATTGCACTGCACCACGCTTTACTACCCCAAAAGTAAGGGAACGGAAAAACACAAAATAAGGTTTCCGTCGTGGGACGATGAACAAATAAGGCGACCTTTTGTTTTGCGTTGGGGCGCATTACATAAGGCTGTTCTGCTTTGGAACGCTTCTTAAAACAACATGATTCGCAAGGGCTTTCCCCTCTCGCGTTTCACTTTGGTTATAGTATAATGGAATTTTCCATAGCTGTCAAGTGTTTGAATGGAATTTTCCATAACTTTTTTCTATAAAAATTTCCCCGCCCGAATGGACGAGAAGCACGAGGCGCTTGTAAGAACTACAGAAAACAGCCCAAAGGAGTTTAATTGCCAATGAATGAGACTTTGAGAAGAATATTAGACCTTATACAAAAAAACGGGATTACCGCCCACAAGCTCGAAGTGGAAGCCCCCATTGCTATATCAAGTATTCAGGCATGGAAAAATGGCAAAAGCAAACCATCGCTTGAAGCGGTAAGCAAAATTGCCGACTACTTCGGCGTGTCTGTAGACTATCTGCTTGGAAAGACGGCAAATAACATCTATCCCGTTGATAGTATAACAGTCTTTGAGGAACTTGGGACAATCAAGGCGGGGTTTAACGGCTCGATTGACGAATGTCCAACGGGAAGAAAGGTAGAAATCCCTACTTCTATGTTGCACGGACGACCTGCAACGGACTACTTCACGCTTCGGGTAACAGGCGATAGTATGTACCCTGTCTCCCCTGCCATGGCTCATAAATCACAATATGTAGTGGTTTATGAGCCGTTTTTATACTATATATTGATTTTAGTAACACCGTAAAACACTATAAAACACCCGCTTTGTTACTAAAACTTGTTACTAAAACCGATTTTGGGGATTTTAGTAACAATGTTACTTTTCTAATAATAGCAGTTTTAGAGGTGATTGTCAAATGAAAAACGCACGGCTGTCCTTTGGCGGATAACCGTGCGTTCCATTTTATTCTATGGATACAAGTTCTTCCTTGCTTATTCCGAAATGAGCGGCAAGCATGGCAATATGTTCAAGCGAAGGCAATTCCTTGTCCGTCTCCCATTTAAGAAGTTTGGATGGACGGGTACCAATAGAAGCTGCTGTCTGCTCTATCGTTTCCCCTCTCTCTTTCCGAAGTCTGCGCAATTTAAGCGCAAGCGCAGAGAGTTTTATATTGATTGTGAGTTCTTCGTTTTTCATGTTTCCCTTCTATTATATCATGAAGTCGCATAATGTCAATGCTTATGTTTCAAAAAGAATTGGAGCCGCCGAGAAGAATCGAACTTCCAACCGACTGATTACAAATCAGTTGCTCTGCCTATTGAGCTACGACGGCATAGGCACGAGCGCCAATGGTACCGATGACGCCCGTGGTGCTCCTCCTACATCATGGTAGGTGAGTATAAATAGATGGTTCTTTTCAGCCTACCAAATAAAAGGCTTGGCAGGAGTCTTGGGATTTGCACCCACAACTGCGGTTTTGGAGACCGCCGTTTTACTTGTTAAACTATACTCCTACATGGCTGGGGTTGAGGGATGTGCGCCCCCGAATGTTGGAATCAAAATCCAATGCCTTGACTGCTTGGCTAAACCCCAATAAAGTGTGGCATTGACGTAGCCACCCGCATAAATGCTCCGCGCGATGGAGCAAGCGTTGCGACGGGTGTTATGCAGTTTTCCTTCTGCCGCCATTTCCGCAAACGGCGCTTCGTTTGAATGGCTTCCTGTTTTCGTTGGCGCGGCAAGTTTGTTGCCGCGTCTGTCCTGTCAAATCGCACGGGGAAGCCGCTTCCGTGCCACAAACTCTCCGCAATACACGTTCATCGCCGTATCGTGGCGGCAACCTCTTGCGGAAAGTATTTAAGTCGGCTGTTCTTTATTCCATTTAACCACAACGTAGCCATGCTGCGCCCCACATGTCCTGTGTAGGGGAACGTGACCCCTAACACCACTACAGTGGCACCGACTACTTGATTTTAAGCTGTTACTTCCGTGATGAGCGCCGCAAAGTTCGACCAATTCGTAGCAGAGGTATATGCCGCGCTTGCACCCGCCGGGACGACAATCGAAGCAATGTTATCATACTGCATTGTAGTTACTGCAATGGTAGGCGGCGTAGAGCCGAGCATGGTAATCGTGACCTTGTTGGTCGCAGAGCCGCATTGAAAAGCATGGTCTCCGATAGACGTTACGCTCGCGGGGACGGTAATGCTCGTGAGATTTTGACAGTCGTAGAAAGCATACAAGCCGATACTCGTTATCCCCTCCAAGTCGTCTGCCGTGATTTCCGTTACGGACTTTTCGATAACGGACGGGAGTTTGGATGCGGGAGCGGGAACATTGACGTTTACCGTAACACCCGAAAGATTATATCCCGCATCGGGAGAAACCGTTGTTTGCCCGTTCGCCGATATATCGACCGTCTTTGTCTGCGTCGGAGTTGCGGGAATGTTTGTGATGACCGTAACGGACGAAAGCGCATAGCCTTCATCGGGTGAGATGGTAGTTGTCGTGTTGGTTGTAATCTCCTGCGTTTTCTCCTGCGTCGGTGTAGGCGTGTTCGGAACATTCGTAGTAATGCTTACTTTGGAGAGATACTTTCCTGTATCTGGTGTAACTTCCGAAGCGCCGTTCTGTGTAATGGTAACGCTCTTCTCCTGTGTCTGTACTGCGGGCGCTGGGACGTTCGTATTGATGACGACGCTCGAAAGCACCTTGCCGCTGTCGGGCGTTACCGTCTGTGTTCCGTTCGCCGTGATGTTTACCGTTTTTGACTGTTCGGGTTTGGCGGCGCCGTTTAAGTCGGCAACGGGAAACACATAGGATTCCATTCCGTTGTCGCTTAAAACCATAACTGCTGTACCTCCACTTCGCCCGTGCCGTTGACGTAAATTGTCATCGCCTTTTCCTGCCCTGCCGCTCCGCCGCGTTCGTTGATTTCGCAAAGCTGACCGTACCCCGATACGATACGGATAGACGTAGCGGGATTGCAGGTGCTTTCAAACGAGACATAGATGTCGCCGCTCGAATAGTTCTTCACGAGATACTTCCCACTCGGGTAATTGAAGGTAACGGGGGTAGCCGTTCCGCTCAAAGTTACGCGCTGTACCTGTTGTGTAAGTGCCATAATTTTGTTCTCCTGTTTTAGAATGAATTTTTTATATATAAAATTTAGGGGGCAAATCAAAAGCGCAGAGAGCATGGAAATCTTTTATGGAGGTTTTGAATTTTCATGGAGGTGATGAGTTTTTCCCTGCGCCCCATTTCGTGTTGGTTCCAGACAACGCAAAACAGTTCCTTCGTTAGGGCAGAAGGCACGCCGTATTCGGAGGTAGTCCCGGGCGTTGAAAGAAAATGAAAGCCGCCCGCTGGTTGACCTGAAGGGATTTGAACCCCTACCTTATCGGTTATGAGCCGATTGCGCTACCATTACACCACAGGTCAATGTAGTTTTGGCAGAACCATGAAAAGCCCGTTCACTTATTGTCTACTCAAATTTACTACGCTTAATTTTATCAATATTTCGTCACGACTATTTAACACAACAAACGAATAGCACCTACAGTCCTAACGAGTAATACGAAGCGATAAAGTATATATCATTTCAACTTTATCATCACCCTGCTGTCGCAAAGGCTAATCGAGTCGATTATTATCGCAAAGCGACCAGTTAGCGTGCGATTGGCTACGCAGAAGGTTTATGTTGTGCAACTATTTTATTGATAATTTTAAGCCGTTCGATTTTAACACCAAACTTTCAGACACCAAAACCATTGGCGCAGGAAACAGGATTTGAACCTGTGAGACGTTTCCGCCTTACGGTTTTCAAGACCGCCGCGTTCAGCCGCTCCGCCATTCCTGCGTTTATTTTAATCGATGATTTGCCAATCCTCTGCAAATATATCTTCCAAACGAAACGGCAAATCGAAAATTCCAATGACTGTAACAACTTCTGCAATGTCGCCATTCTCGCTTATGACACGGATTTGTCCATCTGCATGAAGTCGCATAGAGACATTCCAAGTCAATCTCTTTATCCGCTTCCCCTCTTTGAGAGCGGTTAGAGCAGAAGAAAAGTCAACGGTAAAAATATCATTGTTATTGACTGTTCTTACCGCTCCTTCTCCATTATCTCCAACCGAAAGAGCTGAATTATTCCCACATCTATATTCTCCGTCTCGATAAAACATTTCTCGTTCCACCTCATCTAAATAGACTTGTATGATTTTATAGGCGGCTTGTCGTTCTGCCTCTTCGTCCATGCGACGTTGGTAGTCACGCTCTTGTATTGTCGGGCATAATGCGACGTTTATGATTAAAACAATCAGCGCAACAATCAGTAACGCCAACGCAAACATTACGATAGGCTCCATACAACCTCGTTGACGGCTTTTGCCGCCGTTCTTATTTCTTCTACGGTTGTCTGCGGCGAGAAACTAAACCGCAGAGCGCCGTTGATTATGTCGTCCCCATAACCCAGCGCGCGGAGAACTCTACCCTTATTCTTGGCGTGGTTTGAGCTGCACGCGCTGCCGATACCGACGAGAATGCCATACTTTTCTTCAAGTATCTTTTGAATCACCTCATTGTTCTTGCCTTTCGCAGATACGGTCAAAATATACGGCGAGCCGTCTTCGGGTGAGATACGGACAAACTTGTCTTTGGCGAGAAAGAACCATAGGAGTTCTTTAATACCCGCAACAGCGGCAAAAACATACTCTACGCGGTCGTAAAAACTACCTCTATTAAAAGAATATCCGTTATACGCCCACTTCTTAACAGCTTCCGCAAAGTCTATAATGCCGAGGACGTTCTCTGTTCCGCTCCGTAAGCCGTTCCCCTGCCCGCCACCGTAGATTATGGGGCGGAGTCTGTCTCTGACTTCCTTGCGGTACACAAGCGCCCCTATGCCCTTTATTCCGCCTATCTTATGGGCGCTTATGGAATACATGTCGATTTCGGGCGTGAGCTTGAAAGGTATCTTGCCGTAAGCCTGTACGCCGTCGCTATGAAAGAGAACAAGTGGATGTACTTTTTTGACTTTTCGGGCAATATCTTGAATATCGTTTATTTTCCCTGTCTCATTACCTACATGAATTACAGAAACAAGCGCTGTCCCCTTGTTAATACTTGGTGCGATTTCATCTGTGGTCAGAACAAATTTATACGACGGCTTAATCGTGTCGCCCTCAACGCACAATACTTTTTTAGGCTCACGATATGTACAAGTGAGTGCCGCTTCATATACTGCCGCATGTTCCTCCAAAGTAGAGAGCAAATTGCAAAAAACAGGGTCTACATGCCGTAGCGCCAAGTTATCCGCTTCCGTGCCGCTCCCTGTGAAGATGATGTCGTAATCGGCAATATCTTCTTCGTTGACGAGTGTCTCCAAAATCGTGCGCTTGCAGTCCTCGATAAGCGCATGGACTTCCGCGCCCTGTTTGTACGAAGCGGACGGATTGTAAAACAGTTCCTCGTATTTCTGCGTTGCTATTCTCAACGCCTCTTTGTTCGGTGCGGTCGTTGCCGCGTTATCGAGATAAATCATCAGGCTCCCACATTAACGTGTCTAATTCGATTTCTTCTTTTATGCAGTCCCACAAAGTATCGGTGCGCACGAAGTCCCCTTCGCATTGCACAAATTCATATCGAAGTTCTTTTATCATCGGTAAACCAACACCTTTTACTGCTTTCCAGCAAGGTAAGCCATCCACCTTTGTTGTGCAGACGGACAGTTTTCTCCGATAATAAGCGCACTTTTCGCAATGTTCTCGTTTACGGTCGTTTTCCGCGATTGCGGCGTTTCGCTTTGCGATTACCTCGTCCGCTTTTGCCTCATCGGTGAAAATGCCGATAATCGGCTCATAGTAATCCTCGTATTCGCCATAAGGCGCTTTGACGACATAGACTTTCATGTTTTTCAAATGTGTAAGTTTGGTGTAATCCATGGCGGCAATTCCTCTACTATCGTTGTATCGTGACTATATCCGCAGAGGCTATGCGGTCTTGTCTCGCTACCAAAATAGCAACAATCTTCAATGCCCGCTCTTATCGCAAGCCTTTTCAAATCATTCGCCTGTTTCGCCGTGTGACAAATAATCAAAGTCTTTTTGCCTCGTACAATAAAGGTTGCCAAAGCCTGCAAAAGCACTCGTCCTGCCTCATCGCCACGGTAGAGGTCTACACAGGACTTAAGTTTTTCATAGTCAATCATTGTACCTCTCCCACTCTTTCATGATTTCAAGGCTATCACCGCAGAGAATGTTGTTTCGCAAAATGCCGCTTGCAAGTAATAGACTTGCTTCGCTTGCTTTTGGAAACGCCTTGCAGTACATTGTCATGAGACGGACGCGCGATTCAAAACAATTATCCTCCATGATGTCGATACCGACGATAGAAGCAAGCGCTTTTAAGCCGTCTTTCTCGTCCTTGCAGTATTTGAGTTTCCGCTCGAATATCTCAACGAGGAAGTTTCCGTTCCCGCAAGCAGGCTCTAAAAACGTCTTCGTAATATCCTGCCAAACTTCTTCGGGAATAAGGTCGCACATCGCCTTGACTTCCCGCTCGGCAGTAAAGACTTCTCCACGCTCTTTAACACGAACTTTCGATTTAATCTGCGACAGGATAATCGGATTACTTTTTTTCGGCATTTTCTTCCGCGTAGTGCTTCATGCCCATAAAGCATAAATCGGCATAATATGTGCCGTCTTTTCGCCTCGCAACACAATCCGCGTCCTCTTCGTATTTTGGACAAAGGGAACATTTGATGCAACAGTCCTCTCCGCTGTTCCATAAAAGGCTGAAAAGATATTTCGCGTACTCAAAGTCCGTCATCTTCATTCTGTGCAGTCTCCCTCATCGCTTTTAAGCGTTCCGACAGAGCCATTCTCTGCTCCTCGCTGACTTCCTTCGGCTTTAAGACCTTTACGAAGCGGACAGGCACTTCAAAGAAGTACCCCGTCGGCTCGCCGTCTTTTCCCCAAGTGATGTTTTTGAGTTTACAGTCGGGAGACTTCGCCATGAGTTTCTTCATCTTCGTGAGCATAGTATTGTCGCTCGTATAGACGGATGCAACGGTGTCGCGCCGATACCACGAGATTGTCGTTTCCTGTTCTTCTCCCGTGACGTCCATAATGCCGAGGTCGTCGACTGTGTATTCCGAAATAGGTTTGTTTTCCATTTGTTGTTCTCCTTAAAACCCGAGTGCGGCACGAATATCTTTTTCTGTCCGTTCAATTTTCTTCGCGTACAGAAAATGTTCTTTATTAAGCATCATATCGCCAATATAAACAAATTTGCTTTCGTCCGTCTCTTTATATATGGCACTGTTTATAAAAACAAAATCACGATCAGATTTGGTGGAATACCATTCCTGATGAGCTTCTCCGTTGTCGAAAACGAAGAGTATGCCGTATTGAATATTATCTTCCTGCTTTTCGCTCATTTCACGCTTTCCCCTTTGAGTTCTTCTTGAGCTCGTTTCAAATAGTACGCCCGTTCTTCCCCCGTAAAAGCGATATTGAGCGCCAAGTCGTAAACGGACTTCCAATACTCTGCTTCGGCAAGGCGGCGTTCAAGTTCATGCTCACGCTCCAAAGCTATGTGGTCGAATGTCGCCGTGAGGTTTTCGCCAAAGCGAAGTCCTGCGGCGATGAGGGCGTCGGCGATTTTCCCGAGATAAATCATTGTGTGCCCTTCGCTATCTTTTCCCGTCCATTTGTCCTTGGAATCTCTTATAAGCGAAATTATTTCAAGTTTCAGCTCGTCGTTCGTCATTGCTTTTTCTCCCACGGCAACCTATCCTGCCGAAATCCATTGCCCATAATGGTGCGCAGACTTTCTTTCATGAAAACAACTACACCCTCCTCATCACATTCAGAGACGATTTTCTCTATCCACTCTCGCTTGGGGACGACTTTATTTTTTCTTTGGCCTGTTTCCGCGCCAATAATGACGGCTTTCGTGTATAAATTGTGTTTCAACACAGATAGGTCTATCGGCTCTAAAATAGGCTCTATGGAAAGAAAATCATATTGAGCAAAAATCTCTAACTCTCTTTGCCGCGTTACAGTCTTCCCGATATATACCGTTTTTTTGAGGTCATACAATTCCCGTAACGACCATATCTCATGAAAGCCGCTCGGATAAGTTCTGTCTCCCTTTGTCAAGAAGATATAGGTATGCTGCCGATTTTCTCTAATCGAAGACATAACTTCACGCGCCCACTCAATCGTCCAATACGCAATATCGCTCATGGAATTGATAAACACGCTTTTAGGCTTCTTGCTCTCAAACTGTTTCAGACGGTCGGGGAAGAATTTAGGCTCGCTCCAATCGTCTATGAAGTGAAAGCGGTCGTTGAGTTTTCTCGCATAGCAGTACGGACAGCCGTTCTTGCACCCAACGACGGGATTGCAGGTACAGTCCACCCAATCTATTTTTGTTTGTTTCATAGGTTTACTCAATCCTTTCATCTATGATTGCAATAAGGTCGTTCCCTTCTTGCCGAATATAATGGTTGCACACAGGACAAAGAAAAACGCTACACTCATAGGTGTCCGAGTAATTTGGCTTTTCAACGATTCTTTCCTTACCTGTCGCATCCGTATATGTTGTCATCCATGTCCTTGCAAATTTAGCAAAGAAAATATCTTCCGCCGAAACCGAAAGTTCAGAATGACAACGAGGGCATTGAACCTTTATTTCCTTTTCCGTTTCATGGGCGTGCCGTTCAACAAGGACTTTCATTGACTGTTCTCCTTTCCCACGGGGCTTTCAATAGGCACTTTCACCCATTCACGTCCCATCTTACGAATTTCCGTTCCATAGCAACGCCCGCCGTAAGCGCAGCCGCCATTCCAACAATAATAACAGTTGGCGCAGCCTGTCGTCGTTTGGTTGCTCCATACCCAGCCTTCGGATTTGTAGGTCATTGCGGGTTCTCCTGTCTTAATTCTCTATGTCGCTTCACATGGCATTCTTTACAAAGAGTTATAAGATTACTCGGCTCATCTCCGCCTCCCTTTGACACAGGAATAACGTGATGCACTTCAAGTTGCCCGTCATCAATCGGAAGGTAAATTCCATACTCATTCTTGAAAGCGTGAAATTCACCACAATCTTGACAAGTGAAGTTATCTCTATAAAGTATGCGAAGCGGATACGCAGACCGACCTCTATTCCAAACAGTTATAGAATTGAAATCTCTCGAACATTTATCAGAACAAAACGAAAAGCGTCGCTTATTTTCGATTTTTTTACCGCAATATTTGCAATAGCCTTTCTCTACATAATCTGGCGAATAGAACATGACAGCATCATGCCCATATCGTTCTATGGCTTCATAAAGCGCAGGAAACGGGCGACGGTTTCCTTTGCGAACCCAATACGGTTGATACTCTTCCCACTTGCTATACGCCATCGGCAAAAACCCCTTTCGTTTTCTTGTTGCTATTAAACATAATAATCAGCTCCAAATCATGTTTCGCCTATGGCTGTAACATTCAAGAAGAAACTC
>JFBN01306353.1_pt1 | contig 29744 bp, 20 predicted proteins | sample 768741 | NCBI WGS metagenome assembly JFBN01 (sample SAMN01983846, study PRJNA193217) | chicken gut metagenome | biome: terrestrial biome; isolation source: ceca of Broiler chicken | host: Gallus gallus | place: United Kingdom: England | collected 2010-09-07
GCACAAAGAAAAGTTGCCGAAAATTCACCTTACGGCATAAGATATCTCTAAGTGCTAAAGCACCAAGAGCTATCTTAAAAGTGCCTTAATTCGTGCACTGATTTATTGGAACTATTTTGTATAGCATCTTTTTCATTTTCCAGTTGCTGTATAAGTTTCGGTTTGATTTTCTTTTAGCTTTTATGCGTAAGATATTTTAAAATAATTTTTATGGGAGAAAAAATATTTTTGCGGTATACTATTAAATATGCCGCTTTTTTATAAAAGGTGGTTGATACCGTTGTGATAGTAAAATATCGAGCCTGTATCAGCAGTATAATACTTTATATTCGTTCGATGTTGTCACTTAACCTTACTAAATATAAAGTATTATACTGCTTTAGGATATTAACTGGCATAACAGATGTATTATAATGAAGGGAATGAGAAGATGCTTTCGTATAAAATAATGTATTACCTTAAAAGTTTTAAAATTTTAGCTAAAGGGTACTGGACTTCGGAGAAAAAATGGCAGGGTATCGGTATTTTGGCCGTCGTCATCGCGCTCAATCTGCTGAGTGTTTTTCTAACGGTGCTGATAAACGATTGGTATAAGGAATTTTGGGATGTATTGCAGAGCTATCAGTTCGACCAATTCTGGTATCTCGTCGGCAAATTTTCGCTGATTGCGCTCATTTATATTTCTATCGGTGTTTATGCTGTATACTTGCAGCAGATGCTCCAGATAAAATGGCGCGAATGGATGACAGACAGATATCTGGCGCAGTGGCTGAAAAATAAGGCGTATTACCGCCTTAAACTGGCGGGCAACGATATGGACAACCCTGACCAGCGTATTTCGGAGGATATCAATCAGTTTGTATCGCTGACGCTGAGCCTCAGTATCGGTTTGCTGCGTCAGCTGATAAGCCTTGTGGCGTTTGTCGTTATACTGTGGAATTTGTCAGGCATACTTACGGTGCCGATTGGCAGCTATGAGTTTACGATTTACGGCTATATGGTATGGGTTTCGCTTATTTATTCCGTAGCAGGAACGTATCTGACGCATAAAGTCGGCCGTCTTTTAATCAATTTGAATTTTGAACAGCAGAAATATGAAGCAGATTTCCGTTTTTCTATGATGCGTGTGCGGGAAAATGCGGAATCGATTGCTTTTTACCGCGGTGAAAAACCGGAATTTGTCGGTTTCGGTCAGCGCTTCGGTGCTGTTATAAAAAATTTCCGTGCTATTATGAACCGCACGAAACTCTTAAATGCGTTCACGGTCGGCTATGGGCAGCTGGCGATTATCATACCGATATTCATGGCGGCGCCGCGCTGGTTCGCCATGGAGGTTCAGGTCGGCTGGATTATGCAGCTTTTAAATGCTTTCGGCAAGGTGCAGGAAGCGATGTCGTATCTGGTTGACTCCTATGCCGGTATCGCGCAGTGGTGCTCTGTTATTCGCCGACTGGAAGGATTTGATAGGCATATTAAAGAAGCCGTTGATTTAAAATCGGAAGTAAATTTCACGACTGCCGAAAATGTGAAGCTCGATAAAGTGGATGTATATCTGCCGAGCGGTGAAATATTGGTGAAAGAATGCAGTCTTGATATGCAGGATAAACAGAGCCTGCTCATCATGGGGCGCTCCGGCGTGGGCAAATCGACGATGCTCAGAACATTGGCGGGACTTTGGCCGTATGCCAAAGGCGATATAACTTTGCCGCGGGAAAGCGATTTTCTGTTTCTGCCGCAAAAACCGTATCTGCCGCTCGGTTCACTGCGTCGGGCTATCTGCTATCCGCTCGTTGAAGATAAATTGCTCGACGCTAAGCTCAAGAAAATTCTCATGATATGCCAGCTGGGAAAATTGACGGCTGATTTGGATAAAGCAGATGAATGGAGCAGGATTTTATCTCTGGGCGAGCAGCAGCGGCTGGCTTTTGCCCGCATATTGCTGTATAAACCGCGTTATGTGTTTTTGGATGAAGCTACTTCGGCGCTGGATGAAGGTTTGGAACAGTATTTATACGAGATGCTTGCCGAATATCTGCCGCAGACGAAAGTTATAAGCGTCGGTCATCGTTTAAGTCTTATGAGCAAACATCAGTATAAACTTGTTTTGAGTGATAACGGTAAATGGAGTCTGGAAAAATTATGAGAAAAAATCAGGAAATAGAAGTAAAATTACAGATAAAAAATTGTGCACAAACGGATAAAATTTTGGCGTGGCTGAAATCACAAGCGCAGGAAAATTTGCAGGTTATTCAGATGAAAGCCGTCTATTACGATACGGCGGAAGGCTTTTTCAATGCACATAGAATTGCTTACCGTGTACGACAGGAAAACAAAAGTATAGTATCAACATACAAAAGCGGAAACGTTAATAAAAATGGCGTTTTTGAACGCGTGGAAATCAATAAGAAAGTAAAAAATGTTGAGCCGGATATTACAGTGTTTGCAGATGAAGCATCCGTCTGGGAGGTAGTCAAATCGGTGCAAAATGTTGATTTGAAGCCGATTGTCGTAACTGATTTTGTGCGCCGCTGCGCTTTGCTGAACCGGAATAATTCACAGATTGAGGTTGCTCTTGATTTGGGCACAGTCTGGGGAAAAAGCAATAAAAATCCTATCTGTGAGCTGGAATTGGAACTGAAAAAAGGCAGTGAAGAGGATTTGCTCAATCTGAAAGATGAGCTCTTGCACAAGTTCGCCATAGAACTTTCAACCGTCAGCAAATACAAAAGAGGCTTGATTTTAGCAGGGTTATAGATTTAACCCTGTTAATTTTTTGTAAAATTTTTTTAAAGTTATCTAAAAAAAGGAGAAATTTTTTATATTTAGGCAGGATTTACAAAGATAATGTAGAATAGTAAATATTATCTAAGGAAGTGTAACAAAAACAAATTTATTTGCCATTTGCTGTGCACGAAAAAAGGAGAGATTTTTTAAGAGAAAAAAGAAATTGGAGAGAGATTTTTTTCAGTTGGTAAAAAAGTATAATCTGCATTTATAATTGCGATATGTATGGTTAATTTAAATTTTATAAAATGTGAGAGAATTAGAAATTAGCTTGAAACCTTATAGATGTAGAAAAAGTTATTGATTTTCAGGAGGGTTTTATTATGAGAAAAACAGAATGCGTAGCTATGATATTAGCTGGCGGACAAGGAAGCAGACTTGGTGCATTGACGAAAAATATAGCAAAACCGGCTGTTCCTTTCGGCGGCAAATATCGTATCATTGACTTCCCGCTTAGCAACTGCGCTAATTCGGGCATAGAAACAGTAGGTGTACTCACTCAGTATCGTCCGTTAGAACTGCATACATATTTATCTACAGGTGAAGCATGGAACCTCGACCGTAAAAACGGCGGCGTTTACATTCTCCCTCCGTATGCACGCGACAAGGGCGCTGACTGGTACAGAGGCACGGCCGATGCAATTTATCAGAACATCAACTTTATAAACAAAGCTAATCCGAAATATGTGTTAATCCTGTCCGGTGACCACATCTATACGATGGATTATTCCTGGATGCTTGAAGAACACAAAATGAAAAAAGCTCAGGCTACTATCGGCGTTATTAAAGTTCCGATGAAGGAAGCTTCCCGTTTCGGTATCATGAGCACGGATAAAACAGGCAAAATTACGAAATTTGCTGAAAAACCGGCACAACCAGAAAGCAATCTTGCTTCCATGGGTATCTATGTATTCGATTGGGAATTTTTGCGTGAATATCTGGAAGAAGATGCTAAAAAAGAAGATACAAGCCATGACTTTGGTAAAGATATTATTCCGAAAATGCTTGCAGACAATGCACGCCTCTATTCTTACGCTTTTGAAGGCTATTGGAAAGATGTTGGAACAATCGACAGCCTTTGGGAAGCTAACATGGACCTTTTGAAAGATAAACAGCCGTTTGATATGAACGGTAAATGGAAAATTTATTCCGTAGATATGGCAATGCCTCCTCATTATGTAGGACCGAAAGCTAAAGTAAGAAACTCTTTAGTAAGCGAAGGCGCTATGATTTGCGGTGAAGTAAGAAATTCTGTTATATTCCCTGGCGTACGTGTTGCTAAAGGAGCTAAAGTCGTTAATTCCGTAATTATGCCGTTTGCTAAAATCGAAGCTGACGCAGTGGTGGATAAAGCGATTGTTGCTCAGAACAGCAAAATCGAAGCCAATGCACATGTAGGTTCGGATGACGGTTCAATTGTTGTTGTACCGGAAGGTGAAACAGTAAGAGCCGTAACAGTAGCAGAAGCTAAAGACAATGTAAATGTAGGATAAGCGAGGGAGATAACTATGAAAAATGTTCTTGGTATAATGGATCTCAACGAAAGTGAAGCTCATATTAGAACACTGACCAGTAAAAGACCTGTAGCTACTTTGCCGATTGCCGGTAGATATCGTTTAATCGACTTTGCTCTGTCTAGCATGGTTAATTCTGGTATTATAAAAATCGGTTTAATGCTGCCGGCAAAATCCCGTTCCATCGTGGACCATCTTCGTTCCGGTAAAGACTGGGATTTGGCTCGCCGTCATGACGGTCTGTTTTATCTGCCGGCCATGAAGGAAAAGAAAGACACGCGCAACGGTAATCTGCAGTCGTTCTATTCCTATTTGAATTTTGTCAGAAAATCTGACCAGGAATATGTACTTATTTCCGGCAGCAGATTTTTATATAATATCGACTTCAGAACGATATTGCGTTTCCATCAAAATACCGGTGCTGATATCACAATGATTTACCATGTAGAAAATCAGGAAAAAGATGCTCCGGCAATCATGCTGAAAACGAGTGAAAACGGTCTCGTGAATGATATAATCGACGGTTCTACTACGTATGAAAACTCCAAAGTTTTCATGGGCGTATATATTATGTCCGCTAAAAAATATGAAGAACTCGTTTCCAATGCGTATGAACGCGGCGGACGCGATTTCCTCGTTGATGCGATACTGCGCAATCAGGACAATCTGAATATCTACGCTTTCCAGCATGACGGCTACGTTTCGGAAATCAACTCCACTATCAGCTACTATAAAACAAATATGGACCTTTTAAAACCGGAAATCTGGGAAGAAATGTTTATGAGCGACAACCCTATTTACACCAGAGTAAGAGATGAAGCTCCTGTTCAGTACAAAAAACAGGCTAAAGCGGTTAACTCTCTCGTAGCTAACGGCTGCGTCATTGAAGGTTCCGTAGAAAACAGCATTCTGTTCCGCGGTGTAAAAATCGGTAAAGGCGTACAGGTTAAAAACAGCGTAATTATGCAGAACTGCGATTTGCAGGAAGACTCCTTAATCGAAAATGTTATCTGTGATAAAAATGTAGTAGTAACTGACGGTAAATGGCTCAAAGGCGCTGAAAATTATCCGTTGATTATTGAAAAAAATACTGTAATTTAATTTTTTAGTTTAATATGTTCAAAAAAGGCAAAGCCGTCTAGCATTAAATACCGGACGGCTTTGACTGTTATATGAACAGGTAGTATAATGACACTGGAGACACTAAGAGATATACAGGAGGAAACAAAGTGAGTGTATCAATTATTAACAAGCAGATTGAGGAAAAAGCGAACTTACAGAAATCGTTTTTAAAAACTGCGAATATGTTATTCGGTAAGGAATGGGACGAGTTGACTAAAGAAGAACTTTATCAGACTTTAGTTAACACTATCCGCCAGTATGTTAGTGAAAATTGGATTATGACCAATAAATATTATGCAGAACACAACTGCAAGGAAATATACTATTTTTCCATTGAATTTTTATTGGGCCGCTTATTAAATTCCAATTTAATTAATTTGGACATGAAAGATATCTGCAAAGATGCTTTGGCTGACTTGGGTATTGATATTAATGAATTATTTAAACAGGAACCGGATGCCGGTCTCGGCAACGGCGGTCTCGGCAGACTTGCAGCATGCTTTATTGACTCTATGGCTTCATTGGGTCTTCCAGGTCATGGTTGTACTATCCGTTATCAGTACGGCTTGTTTGAACAGAAAATCATTAATAATCAGCAGGTAGAAATCCCGGATAATTGGCTTAAAAACGGCTTTGCCTGGGAATATAGAAAAGCTGACAAAGAAGTAAGAGTTCATTTCGGCGGCAATGCTTATATGGCGCAGCAGGAAGACGGCTCTTTAAAACTGGTGCATGAAGGCTACGATACGGTATCGGCCGTGCCGTACGATGTGCCGATTGTCGGCTATCATAATAATGTAGTAAATACGCTTCGTCTGTGGAATGCGGAAGTTCCGCAGGATTATGCGTCCTTATCCGGAACGAGAGAACAGCTCCAGGAAAGACTGCGCCAGTCTTATCGTATTCAGGCGATTACTTCCTGTCTGTATCCGGACGACAGTTCCTATGAAGGCAAACTGCTGCGTTTGACGCAGGAATACTTCTTCGTATCCGCCGGTGTTCAGAGCATCGTTCGTCATTACAAACGCCGCAAAGGCGCACTGAGCGCTTTGGCATCGCAGATTGCCATTCATATCAATGATACGCATCCGGCTATGGCTATTCCGGAACTTATGCGTGTTCTGGTTGACCTTGAAGGTATGGATTGGGATAAAGCATGGACTATCACGAAAAATACGATTGCTTATACAAACCATACAATCATGCCGGAAGCATTGGAAACATGGCCGATTGACATGTTCAAAAAATTACTGCCGCGTATTTACATGATTATCGAAGAAATCAATGCGCGCTTCCTGGAAAACATCAGAAAAATGTATCCTGGCGATGAAGAACGCGTTCGTCGCGTATCCATCATTCAGGACGGCATGGTTCATATGGCCCGTCTTTCTGTAGTGGGCAGCCACAGCGTAAACGGCGTAGCAAAAATTCATACTGATATTCTGAAATCTTACAGTATGAAAGATTTCAATGAAATTTATCCGAAGAAATTCAACAACAAAACAAACGGTATTACGCATCGCCGTTGGCTCATTGCTGCAAATCCGGAACTTTCTTCCCTGATTGATGAAGCTATTTCGGACAAATGGCGCCGCAATCCGTCCCGTTTGCTTGACTTGCTCGATTTCAAAGATGACAAGGCTTTCCTGGATAAATTGGATGAAGTTAAAAAAGGTCATAAAATTTATCTTGCCGGCCATATTAAAAGACGTACCGGCATAGAAGTAGACCCGAATTCCGTATATGATATTCAGGTTAAACGTATTCATTCCTATAAACGTCAAATCATGAACATCTTGCATGTAATGTACGTTTATAACTGGATTAAACGCGACCCGTCCATCAAATCGCAGATGCTGCCGCGTACATTTATGTTCGCTGGTAAAGCGGCACCGGGATACCATATTGCGAAGGAAACAATCCGCCTCATCAATACGGTGGCCAGCGTAGTCAACAACGATAAAGATGTAAATGACCATATCCGCGTAGTATTCCTGCCGAACTATAGCGTAACTTTGGCTGAAAAACTGTTCCCGGCAGCTGATGTAAGTGAACAGATTTCGCTTGCAGGTAAAGAAGCTTCTGGTACTTCTAATATGAAATTTATGATGAACGGTGCAATTACGCTCGGTACTTTGGACGGTGCCAATGTGGAAATCTGCGATGCCGTAGGTGAAGACAACTGCGTTATCTTCGGTCTTAAAGCGGAAGAAGTTATGGAATACTACAGAAACGGTCTGTACTCGGCATGGACTGAATACAATGTAAATCCGAAAGTTCATGACGTTGTAGACCAGCTCGTGACCGGTCCGTTTGTCGGCAACGGTGATTTCCATGATTTGCACAACTATCTGTTCAGCAGTAACGATGAGTACTTTGTATTTAAAGATTTCATGTCTTATTGTGCAGCTCATTCTAAACTCAAGGCAAAATATAACGACCATTACGGCTGGCTCAAATCCAGTCTTATCAATATAGCACATTCCGGTCAGTTCTCCAGCGACAGAACGATTGCCGAATATGCTAAAGATATTTGGAATGTACATCCGGTTAGTTTGATTAAAGAATAAGCAAGAGAAAATTTAGCTTTATAAAGTGGGCTTTTTTGCCGAAGGCGTATGCTGCGGCAAAAGCCCACTATAAAAATAAATGACTCCAAAGGAGAACTTATCATGAAAGTTTCAGCATTAAATGAATTTGATTTGTATTTGTATCATCAAGGTACAAATTTTTATACGTATCAGATGTTAGGAGCTCATTTTGTAAAAGAAAGCGGCGTTGATGGTGTACGTTTTGCTGTATGGGCACCGCATGCTAGAGCTATAAGTGTTGTCGGTGACTTTAACAAATGGGATGTTTCCGTAAATCCGATGCGACGTATATCAGACGGAGAAATCTGGTCCGTATTCATTCCAGGCCTTAAAGAAGGTGAAATTTATAAATATTCTATCGAACCTTCTTACGGCGGCGAACGCCTTTTAAAAGCCGACCCGTATGCCTTCTATGCGGAAAAGAAACCGAAAACGGCTTCCCGTATATATGACCTTTCCGGTTATGAATGGCATGACCAGAAATGGCAGGAAGAAAAAAGCCAGAAATCTTCCTACGATAATCCAATGCTTATTTATGAAGTTCATCTCGGCTCTTGGCGCCGCAATGCGGACGGTGAATATTTAACTTACAGAGAAGCGGCTGACCAGCTTATTAAATATGTGAAAGAAATGAATTATACGCATATTGAATTTATGCCGCTGTGCGAACATCCGTTTGACGGTTCCTGGGGTTATCAGGCGACGGGCTATTATGCAGTTACCAGCCGTTACGGTGAACCGAAGGACTTCATGTATTTAGTTGATTTGGCGCATCAGAACAATATAGCGATTATTATGGACTGGGTACCGGGTCATTTCTGCAATGATGCACACGGTCTGCGCCGTTTTGACGGTGAAACGCTGTATGAATCCGATAATGAAAAACGTCGTGAAAATTGGGACTGGGGTACTACCAATTTTGACTATGGACGCAGAGAAGTACATAGCTTCTTGATTTCTAACGCCCTGTTTTGGCTTTCCGAATTCCATATTGACGGACTGCGTGTTGATGCCGTAGCTAATATGCTTTATCTGAACTACGGACGCAAGGAAGGTCAATGGGAGCCGAATAAATACGGTGATACGGGCAACCTCGAAGCTATGGAGCTTATTAGAAACCTGAACGAAGCAATTTTTAAATATTATCCGAATGCTTTAATGATGGCGGAAGAATCCACTTCCTGGCCGATGATTTCCCGTCCTACCTATATGGGCGGCATGGGCTTTAATTATAAATGGAACATGGGTTGGATGAATGATATGCTCAAATACATGAGTCTTGACCCGATTTACCGCAAATGGAACCATGATAAAATTACATTCTCGCTGATGTATGCTTTTTCGGAAAATTTTGTGCTGCCGTTATCGCATGATGAAGTGGTGCACGGAAAATGCTCTTTGATTGAAAAGATGCCGGGCGATTACTGGCGCAAATTTGCAGGGCTGCGTGCCTTTTTCGGCTACTGGATGACTCACCCGGGCAAAAAACTGCTGTTTATGGGAGGAGAATTCGGTCAGTTTATCGAATGGAAATACGATGACAGCCTTGACTGGCATTTGCCGCAGCAGTACGAAATGCATACAAAAATGCTGGAATATTCGAAGGAACTCAATAAATTCTATTGCGACAACAAAGCTTTATGGCAGGTTGATTTTGACTGGCGCGGTTTCCGCTGGATTGACTGCAACGATAATGAAAACAGCGTAATTTCGTTTATCCGCTATGCGGAAGACCAGGATGATTTCATCGTCGTAGTCTGCAACTTTACGCCGGAAGTACGTCACGGTTACCGTATCGGCGTACCGGCTAAAGGCATTTATACGGAAGTATTCAATTCGGATGCGGAAAAATTCGGCGGTTCCAATGTAATCAATGAAGGCGAATTTAAAACGGAAGATGTATTCTGGCATAATTTAAATCAGTCTATTCAGATTACGCTGCCGCCGCTCGGTACAATTTTCTTCAAACTGAAAGATGACCCGGCCAAAGCGAAAAAACAGAAAATCAAAGAAGTAAAACCGGTGAGCCGCACTTATGTCAATCGTGAACCGGAAAAAATCAGCGCACTAGGTTAAACCATAAATATAAAATAAAATCTCCAATTAATTTCAATTGAGGAAGGTGTTTGGCGTGTTAAAAGTTTTATACGTTGCTTCAGAAGCAGTGCCATTTGTAAAAACGGGAGGCCTGGCAGATGTTGCCGGTGCTTTGCCGAAAGAATTGAAAAAACAGGGCGTAGATGTACGTGTTGTAATACCGAAATACAGCGGAATTAAAGAAGAATACCGCAATGAAATGGAACATATCTATGATGGTACGATTAATGTTGCTTGGCGTCAGAAATACATCGGCGTGGACAGATACGACTATAAAAACGTGCCGTTCTATTTTGTGGACAATCAGGAATATTTCTATCGTGAAGGTTTCTACGGCTATCCTGATGATGTGGAAAGATTTACGTTCTTCTGCCGTGCCGTACTCGATATGCTGCCGAAAATTGATTTCTGGCCGGATATTATTCATATGAACGACTGGCAGACAGGCCTTATCAGTGTTTATCTGAAACTTGAACATAATGATGATGAACGCTATAACAAAATCAAAACCATCTATACAATTCACAACCTGAAATATCAGGGCCGCTTCTGGAAAGGCTATCTGCCGGATGTACTCGGTCTTGACTGGAAATATTTCAATAACGGCGACCTGGAATATTTTGACGATATCAATTTCATGAAAGGCGCTATTGTATATTCTGACAAAGTTACGACGGTAAGCCGTACTTATGCCAAAGAAATTCAGGACCCTTATTACGGCGAAGGCCTGGAAGGCATGCTTCAGAAACGCAATAAGGATTTGTCCGGTATCATCAACGGTCTCGATTATGAAGATTATGACCCGGAAACGGATAAATTCATTCCGTTTAAATACAATGTAACGAATGCTATTGCCCGCAAAGGCGACAATAAGATGGAACTGCAGAAAAAACTTGGTCTGCCGGTAAACCGTTCCATTCCGCTCATCGGTATGGTAACTCGTCTTGTTGAAGCAAAAGGTCTTGACCTTGTTACGCGCATTATGGATGAACTTCTGGAATATGAAAATGTTCAGTTCGTGCTTTTGGGTACAGGCGACAGACAGTATGAAGACTGGTTCAAAGGTCTTGTATGGCGTTATCCGAAAAAAGTATCCGCCAATATTTTCTTTAATAATGAATTAGCACATCAGATTTATGCCGCTTCGGACATGTTCTTAATGCCGTCGCAGTATGAACCGTGCGGTATCGGTCAGCTTATCGCGCTTCGTTACGGTTCTATTCCGATTGTTCGTGCAACAGGCGGTCTTAAAGATACGGTAGAAGCATTCAACAATTATACAAATATCGGTAACGGTTTCAGCTTCAACAACTACAATGCGCATGAATTGTTATTCTCCATCAAACGCGCTATCGACAGTATAAATGAACTGTCCAAACGTCAGCATATTATGGAAAATGCCATGACGGCTGATTACAGCTGGAATGAATCCGCTAAACAGTACAAAGATTTATATAACAGCCTTACAAAACAATAATTCTTTTTCGTAAGGGTATATGGAATGCTGTATGGTATACATTGCCATACAGCATTTTTTTAATTTTGGAAACGTATGAGGTCGATGATATATGTTATTGCATAATTCACAAAATCCGTATTATAGAAGTCCGAGAGGCGCAGTGCCGACAGACAGCACGGTGCGTCTGGCTCTTGATATTACGGACAAGAATTTGAAGGTAGAGTCGGTAAAAGTATATACATGGCAGGAAACACTCGGCGCGTCGTACAAGAAAATGGAACCGTCCGCTTGGGATGAAAACCATTATATTGTTGATTTGCAGATGCCGGAAGAGGGCTGCCTCGTCTGGTATTATTTCATCGTCCGGCTGGAAGACGAAAGTCTGCTGTATTACGGCAACAGTCAGGAACAGATGGGCGGCGAGGGCAAAGTGGAAAAGACTGTGCCGACGTCGTATCAGATAACTGTTTATAAAGCCGATGCCGTAACGCCGGACTGGTTCAAAAAAGCGGTGATGTATCAGATTTTTCCAGACAGATTTTATCGCAGCGGCAATGAAATTCCGCAAAAACCGTATGCCGTTTTTCATTGCGACTGGAACGACCCGCCGATGTATTATGTGGACCCGGATACGCGTCAGGTGATTGCGTATGATTTTTTCGGCGGCAATTTTAAGGGAATACAGGAAAAACTCGGCTATCTGCAAAATCTGGGGATATCGGTTATATATCTTAATCCGATATTTTTATCCCGTTCCAATCATCATTACGATACGGCCGATTATTTCCAGACGGACCCGATGCTCGGGACAAACGAGGATTTTGCCGAGCTTTGCCGAGCGGCAGAGGATATGGGCATAAGAATTATCTTGGACGGCGTGTTCAGCCACACGGGCAGCGACAGTATTTATTTCAACCGCTACGGAAATTATTCCGAAGTCGGCGCATATCAGTCCGAGAATTCGCCGTATTATGAGTGGTATGATTTCAAGGAATACCCGGATAAATACGACTGCTGGTGGGGCTTTGATAGCATGCCGAACGTCAAGGAAACAACACCGTCATATATGGATTACATCATTAATAATGATGACAGCGTCATGAATTACTGGATGAAAAAAGGCATTAGCGGCTGGCGGCTGGATGTTATTGACGAATTGCCGCGTCAGTTCTCGCGTGCTTTTTATAAGAAACTGAAAAGTATTGATAAGGATGCCGTATTAATCGGTGAAATCTGGGAAGATGCCTCCAATAAAGTTTCGTACAATGTGCCGCGCGAATATCTGTGCGGTTATGAGATAGACGGAGCGATGAATTATCCGCTGCGCAGTATAATGCTGGATTTCCTGCTGAACAGAGATACGGCGCAGACAACGCAGAAGCGCATCGCCAATCAGCATGAAAATTATCCGGCGCAAAATCTCTATGCCATGATGAATTTGCTGGGCAGCCATGATGTGGAACGCGTGCTGACGCTGCTTGGAGAAGCGCCGCCGATAGATAATGTGCCGACGACGGTGCAGGCTGATTTCCGGCTGGATGATACGCATCTGCGTCTTGCCATTGCCCGCCTGAAAATTGCCGTCTGCTGGCAGATGACGCTGCCGGGCGTGCCGTCGATTTATTACGGTGATGAAGTCGGTATGCAGGGTTACCGCGACCCGCACAACAGGGCTTCATATAATTGGGACAGCGGCGATTCCAACTTACAGTATTATTTTGCCCGTCTGATTGCACTGCGCAATAAGAGAGAAGTATTGCAGACGGGCTGGTATATACCGGCATATGCTGATGAAGACGTGCTGGCGTATTTTCGGACGACAAAGCAGGGCAAGGACCGTTTCGGCAAAGAGATGGAAGCTGACTGCATACTCGTCGTATTGAACCGCAACAGTGTAAAATCGGCAACGATAACGATAGATACGCATGGTTTCTGTCAGAATAAGCTGCATGAAATAACGGGCATGTATCCAGATGTGGAAATAATGGATAATAAAGCGCAAATCAGAATTGAACCGCTTCGGGCGCTTATTTTTGAACAGGTGAAAGTGGTGCAGCCGTGTGAGCGGCAGGCGGGCATTATTCTGCATCCGACGAGTCTGCCTTCGCCGTACGGTATCGGTGATTTGGGTCAATCAGCCTATGAATTTATAGATTGGCTCGCAGCGGCAGGTCAAAACATTTGGCAGGTTCTGCCGCTTAATCCGGTGGGATACGGAGCGTCGCCGTATCAGTCACCGTCTTCGTTTGCCGGTAATATCATGCTTATATCGCCGGAAGAACTGGTAAAAATGGGTCTTTTGACAAAAGACGATATTGTGCTTGATTACGAAGCGTCTGAAGACAGTGTGGATTTTGTCAAAGTGGAAGCATATAAGAACAAAATCCTGCATAAGGCCTTTACTAATTTTGTGGCTGATGAGGATTACGGTATTTTCTGCGCCAAACAGGAAAGCTGGCTTGATGACTATGCGCTGTTTGTAGCACTTAAAAAGCATTTTAAAGGAGAAATATGGACGAAATGGGATGCGCCGATACGCCGCCGCCAGCCGCAGGCGCTTCAGGCCAGCCGGATTGCTTTGGCGCATGATATTGCCTACGTTAAATTTACGCAGTATCTGTTCTTCATGCAGTGGCAGAAACTGCACGAATACGCTAAGTCAAAAGGAATAAAGATAATCGGTGATGTGCCGATATTCCCGTCGCATGACAGTGCGGATGTCTGGACCAATCAGGACCAGTTCAATTTAAATCCGGACGGAACGCTGAAAACGGCTGCGGGTGTACCGCCTGATTATTTCAGTGAGGACGGACAGCTTTGGGGCAATCCGCATTATCTGTGGAGAGTTATGGAACGCGACAGTTACGCCTGGTGGCGCAAGCGCATTGCTACGCTGTTGGAATTAGTTGACATCATCCGTATTGACCATTTCCGCGGCTTTGAAGCGTATTGGGAAGTGGCAGGCGATGCGAAAAATGCCCGTGTCGGCAGATGGGTGAAAGGCCCGGGCCGCGATTTATTCGACACGATTAAGAAATATCTGGGCAAAGTACCGATTATAGCGGAAGATTTGGGCATAATCACGCCGGAAGTAGAACGCTTGAAAACGGATTGTGATTTTCCGGGCATGAAGGTATTGCAGTTTGAACTGTATCCGAATGCACAGCGGGAGATGAATTTTATCTGTCCGCAAAATTGCGTAGTATATACGGGTACGCATGATAACAACACGACTCTCGGCTGGCTGAAGAAAAATATTGCGCCGCAGGATAAAGCGGTGCTGGCCGATTTCTTCGGTGTTTCTGTCGATGATGATGAAATATTGCTTACCAAGATGATTGAACTGGCATATTTCAGTCAAGCAAAACTTGCCGTACTACCGATGCAGGATGTATTGGGGCTGGACGGCGAAGCTCGCATGAACCTTCCGGGAACAGTCGGCACCAACTGGGGCTGGAGGATGCGTCCTGGTGCGATGACGGCGGAAAAAGCGGCATGGCTCAAATTGTTGACGGAAAAATATCATAGATAAATAAAATAACCTGGCTCTTATCGGCCGGGTTATTTTCATATTGTGATAAAAAGCTTATCATATTAGAAGTAGCATGATATAATGTTTTAGTAATTATGTTTTAAAAAGACAGGTGAAAAATTTTATGAAGATAGAAAATAAAATACTTTTGGCTTTATCTTTTAGTGCGATTTCTTTATGTACATATCAAGGACAGGCCTTTGCGGATGATACTGATGTGGAAATTTTGAATTTCGTGGAAGACCAGCGAAAAGAACAGCGTCAGGCTGCCAAAGATGAGGAAATTAATAAATTTAAAAAAGATTTAACGGCTGAATATGAAAGGGACGGTATCAAAATAACTGACCCGACGACAGCACCGATTATCTTTGAGGGTAACGATATCATGTATAATTCTGTTACTGGTGAGGTTTACGGTAAAGGTGATGTGAAAATCACGCAGAATTATTCACGCATGACGACGGACAATGCTGACGGAAATTTGAACACGGGTGATGTGAATATTCCGGGAAAATCGCATACCATTCAGGTGTCTAATCCTACTTTAAATATTGACAGTGATAAAACACATTATAACTATAATGAAAAAACGGGTGTAATGGCTAATGCCAAAGGCAGAATAGATAATAGATATATTTTCGGCGAGCAGGTAGAGTTTTATCCTGATTATTATATAATTTACAATGGTACGATGACGCGGTGTCCAGCTAAAAAACCGGATTATTATTTCAGCGCCGATAAAATTGAAATTTATCCTGATGACCATTTAGTGGCATATAATGCTAAGTTTTTCATAAAAGGACAGGTTATTTATCAGACAAAGGAATATACTACGAAAATCGGTGCTAATAGTGACAGTAGAGAAGATTGGATGCCGTTTCGCATTAGATGGAATGATGATGACGGCTTAACGATTGCCTATGATTATACGCAGAATTTAATGGACAATGTGAATGCGTATGCCAGACTGAAATATACGACAAAACATGATATGCGCAATATCTACGGTGTAGGCTGGCATAATGCAGGCAACAGCTTCAATATTGAAAGCGGTAAATATGAAGATGATGACGATATCTGGCTGGAAAAGGAAATTGCCTATATCTACAATTACGGACAGAGAATAGGCGACAGTCCGCTCCGTTTTAACTTCCGCAACGAATATGGTCTGTGGAAGGAACACGGCGTTAAAAGCTGGCATCGTGAACACGATTTAAAATTAATGCATGACCCGATAAGATTTGATGATAAAGGTAAAATCAGATTGTTTCCTAGTATCGGTTACAAGCTTGTACATGAAGACTATGATGATTCCAATTATAATAGTTTGTACTATGACCTTACTCTGCTCAGTGAGTTCAATGATGATTTGGTAGGCTATGTAGGTTACCATTATTCCCGTGTAAGCCAGGAAAATACACTGTTTGATTACGGTTTGAATGATTATTCGAAAAAGCTGTCGGCCGGTTTAAGTTATACGATTGATGATAAAAACCGCATAGTAGTAGCAACAGGTTATGATGCTTCCGACGGGCTGAAAATGCGTGACTTGGATTATTATTGGTATCATGACTGGCACTGTGTACAGACGGAGCTGAAATATGAACAGAAAGAAGATAAATGGAGTCTGCATTTTAACTTCCTGAATTTCTAAAGACGGGGTGATTTTATGAAACCGGAACTGATTGATTTTGTTGATAAGTTCAAGGGCAAACGCATTTTAATTATCGGTGATATGATTGCCGATGTTTATCTGCACGGTGATATTTCGCGTATTTCCCGTGAAGCACCGGTGCTTGTGCTTATTGAAAAAGACGAAAAAACGGTGCCGGGCGGCGCGGCAAATGTGGTAAACAATGTAGCGACGCTCGGGGGAAAAGCTTTTGCTGTAGGCATTTTGGGCAAAGATAGAGGTGCTTTAAATTTAAAGCATTCTCTGGAGGAAAACGGCGTTGATACAAACGGTATGTTTTGTGATGAAACACGTAAAACCATCACAAAGACGCGCGTTATTGCCGGCGGCAGAGCGACGGTAAGCCAGCAGGTGGTGCGCATTGACCGGGAATGCAGTGCGCCGTTATCGGCCGTTTATGAAAAAGAACTGCTGCAATATATAAAAGAAGTTATGCCGCAAATTCAAGGGGTGGTAATGAGTGATTACGGCAGCGGCACTATCACCCCGAAAATAAGGGATTTAATTTTGCAAATGACGAAGGAATACGATATTCCGTCCATAATCGACTCGCGCTACGATATTTTCAATTTTGTCGGAACGGATTATGTCAAACAAAATGATGCGGAGCTTTCCCGCGCTGTAGGCATTAAAATCAATAGTGAAGAAAAACTGTATGCAGCGGCGCATGATTTTTTAATAAAAATGCAGGCGAAGGGGATTTTAATCACGCGCGGCGAAAAAGGCATGACGCTGTTTGAAACAAGCGGAGACGTGCATAATATTCCTGTATCGGATAAATCGGAAGTATTCGATGTTTCCGGTGCGGGGGATACGTGCGTGGCGGCATTTATTACGGCACTGGCAGCGGGGGCTCAGCCGGCGCAGGCGGCGGAAATTTCCAATTTCGCCTCCGGTATTGCAGTGCGTAAAATGGGAACAGCGACCGTTTCCGATACAGAACTGATAAACGTGCTGAAAAAATAAGACGGGGTATTTTTAGTGATTATAAATATAAAAGATATAGAAAAATTCTGCGAGATTTTGCGCCGTAGCGGCAAAAAAATTGCTCTTACGAACGGTTCGTTTGATTTGGTTCATTCTGGTCATGTGAATTATCTGAACGAGGCGAAAAAAACGGCAGATTGTTTAATCGTGGGCATAAACAGCGATAAATCAGTCAAACAGTATAAATCGGATAAAAGACCGATAGTGCCGCAGGAGCAGAGAGCACTGCTTATTGATAATCTAAAAGCCGTGGATTGTGTGGTGATATTCGAAGAAACAACGGCGGACAACTTAATTGAAAAGGTGAAGCCGGATATTTACGTAAAAGGCGGCGATTATACGGAAGATACGCTGCCGGAAACAGCGACAGTAAAAAAACACGGCGGAAAGATTAAATTCATAAAAATGACACAAGGTTGTTCTACAACGAATATTATAAATAAAATTCTCGATATCTATGCTAAATAGATTGCGCTATAGTTTACAATTATACAATTGCTTTTAGAAAAATTTTTTGTGGACAGTCTTGACAAATAGGATTTTAGTCGTTATAGTATTAGACAAAGATAAATGCAATGAACAGGAAAAGTACGTCTGGGGATTTTACAGAGAACTGCGGGTCGGTGCGACGCAGGATTGAAGCAGCCGGAAATACACCTGTGAGCAGCAGGCTGAAATGATAAAAGTAGGTCGTGCCGGTTCGCCTCCGTTATCATGGGCTAGGGTATGATAGTACCTGAAGAAAGTGGCTTGCGAACAGCAAGAAGGGTGGTACCACGGGTTATAACAGCTCGTCCCTGTTTAGGGACGGGCTTTTTTGTATTTGAATTTAAATATGTTTTAAATCAGGAGGATTGTGTTATGATTATTGTTATGAAACCGGAAGCTACGGCAAATGATTTGGAAGCTGTAAAGAATAAAATTAAAAATGAGGGACTGGATTACCATTTATCACAGGGTTCGTCCCGAACAATCGTGGGTGTAATAGGAGATAAGAAGAAAATAGCAATGTTACAGATGAATTCGTTTTCCGGTGTGGAAAAAACCGTATCCATTACGGAAAAATATAAACTTGTCAGCCGTGAATTTAAAAAAGAGGACAGTGTTGTCGATGTTGACGGCGTGAAAATCGGCGGCGGTCATTTTGCTGTAATGGCGGGACCGTGTTCGGTGGAAAGCCGAGAACAGCTTCTGGAAGCGGCGCGTGCCGTCAAAGAATGCGGTGTTCAGTTTCTGCGCGGCGGTGCTTTTAAACCGCGTACGTCCCCGTACGATTTTCAGGGGCTGGGCGTGGAAGGATTAAAAATGATGCGCTCTGTTGCTGATGAAACTGGTCTTAAAGTCGTAACGGAAATCGTCAATATCAACGATATTGATACAATTTGCCAATATGCTGATATGCTGCAAATCGGTGCGCGCAATATGCAGAATTTCCAGCTGTTAAAAGAAGTCGGTCTGACGAGAAAACCGGTGCTTTTAAAACGCGGATTGAGTGCGACAATCAGCGAATGGCTCAATGCCGCCGAATACATTGCCAGCGGTGGTAATTACAATATCGTATTTTGCGAACGCGGTATCAGAACGTATGAAACATTTACGCGCAATACGCTCGATTTAAGCGCGGTGGCAGCAGTGAAGGAATTGTCGCATCTGCCGATTATCGTGGACCCGAGTCACGGTACTGGCCGCTGGCAGATGGTTCAGCCGATGGCGCGAGCAGCCGTTGCCGCCGGAGCGGATGGTCTTATGATTGAAGTGCATCCTCACCCGGAAGTGGCGCTGAGCGACGGCGACCAGTCTTTAAAACCGGCTAATTTCAAGATTGTTATGGATGAAGTTAAACAGATTATGAAAATAATGGGGAAAACATTATGAGCAGATTGCATTTAGCCATTTTAGGCGTCGGTCTTATCGGCGGCGCCTTCGGCATGGCTTTAAAAGATAAAATGGGTAATGATATCTTCATTACCGGCAATACGAGAACGCAGAAATCAATCGACAATGCGGAAAAACTGGGGGCTATTGATAAAGGTTATCTGGACCCTGTGGAATGTGTTAAAGGCGCTGATATTATTTATCTGAGTACGCCGGTACTGCAAATTGTGCCGCTTGTAAAAAAAATCCTGCCGCATTTGAAAAAAGGCGCGATACTGACCGACGCGGGCAGTACGAAATCGTATATCGCCCGCCAGATAATGGCGATGCTGCCGGAGGATATTTATTATGTGGCAGGCCATCCGATGACGGGCAGGGAAAAAAGCGGCGTTACGGCGGCGCATAAGGATTTATTTAAAAACAAATGTTACGTAATCGTTAAGGATACGAAAGCACCGCAGGCTGTTTTGCAGAAAGTAACGGATTTGATAAAACTCACGGAAGCGAATATAACGACGCTGACACTGGAAGAGCATGACCGTTGCGCTTCGATTATCAGCCATATACCGCATATAGCGGCGGCAGGGCTTGTAAATCTGCTCGATAAAAATCCGGACGATTTACAAGCGTGCATAACGCTCGCTGGCGGCGGTTTCAAGGATACGACGCGCATAGCTTCGTCCAATGCTGATATGTGGGCGGATGTCTGCATTTCCAACGCTGAACCGATAATCGAACATCTGTCGCAGCTTCAGGCGATTTTCAGCAATATAATAACGGCTATTGCCAGAAAAGACCGCCAGACAATTCACGATTATTTCGTTGAGTCGAAAACGCGCCGCGATATGATTTTGGAAGAAACGAAGGATAAATACGATTTGATTTAGGCGGTGATTATGAATAACAAATATTATGTATTGTTGGCGGCTTCCTGTGTACTGTGGGGTTTTCAGCCCGTTACCATAAAATTTGTTACGGCGGAAATGCACATATTGACCGCCATTCCGCTTCGCTATTTATTTTTATGCTTGACATTATTTATTTTAATGAAGGCTACGGGTGAAAAAGATTTTCTGCCGCCGAAATCATGTCTTCTCGGATTAATGGCAATGGGATTTTTCGGCGTTACCGTGAGCAACGGTGTTCAGTTTACGGGGCTTATGTATTCTTCCGTCGGCAATATGACGCTCATAAGTACGACAGCTCCTGTAATAACAGCGGTATTGGCGCGCATCGTGCTGAAAGAACGGCTGAATTTCTTGCAGATATGCGGGATTATCATCTCTTTCGGCGGAACACTGTATCTTTTGAGCGGCGGCACGCTGGAGACATTTGCCGCGATGTCGTTTAACAAAGGCGATATATACTTTTTTATCGGCGAAGTTGCCTGGGTCGTTTATATTTTAATCAGCATACCGGTGTTGAAAAGGATGTCAGTGCTTGCTGTTACGGCATGGTCGGGCGTATTCGGCGCCGTGTTTACTGCGATTTATGCAGAATACAGCGTAGGTTTTAATATCGTAGCATTATCACCGCTTGCCGCCTGTGCTTTTTTGTATATGATTTGGGGCGGCGGCGTTGCGGCTATGATGTTCTGGAATACGGGAACGAAATTCGTCGGAGCGAGTTATGCGGCGATTTTTCTAAATCTGATGCCGGTTGTCGGCATTGTTTCCGCGTATTTTACTTTGGGTGAAGAGATAACGTGGCAGAAAGCAATCAGCGCCGTAATCATAATTTCCGGCGTGTACATAACGACGCATGCCACGCAGTTGATGATAAAATTCAATATAAAAGGAAAAACGGTTAAGAAATAAATCTTAACCGTTTTTTTATCGGAAAATATTCAGTTGTTTTGACGTAAAGATAAAGCTTTTAATTTGCCGTTGCGGTCGACAATCTCAGCTGTTGTTTCCATGATTTTAGCGTCAATCGAATTAGGTTCAGGCGTAAATGTAGTAGTGCTTGTTTTATCAAAGTATTTATCTAAATCTTTTTTTTCGGGGTGATTGGAGAAAATATCTCTATAAGAAATTTGCGTGGAAATTACATAATCCGTTTTTGTCATCGTATTATTTTTAAAGGAAATAATATAATGGCTATAGATGATTTGGCGGCTTGAGTAAGGAGTATTTTGAATATAAATTTCGGCTGTGTCATTTTGTGAATTGTAGGAAATATGTTCCTTGTTAAGTTCAAAGGTGTTGTAGCTGTCGGAATAAATCCAGTACCATACATCACTATCGGAAAAATATTTTTCATAAAAACGGGTATGCGGATTAATTGTGTCATTGAAATTTGCAGTTAGCAAAGGACGGAGATTGTTTTCATTTAATTGAGCCCAGCCGCTAAATTTATCATTTTGCAGATAAAGCCAGATTTCAGCATTGCGTTGAAATTTATTTTGTAAAGCGGGAAATGTCATGAAATAGCCGTTGTAATAAACAATGCTGATATCATCCTGCGGATTGTTGTAAATTAAATTGACACTGTCGCCTTTTTTCGGCATGTTGGTTGATATTAAATAGGAAGACGGCGGATTTTCAGGCATTTTTATGTTGCTGTCATAGAGATAAAGATAGGCTCGTGTATCTTCGAGCTGGAGCTGTTCATTCGGCGGAACATGGTAATAAATCTGACTGTTTTTATCCGGCTGGGAGTAAAGATAGACAGTATCCATCGTGGTAAAAGTTGGAATTTGCCGCCAGTCAAGGTCGATACCGGCGTATTTTAAATTATCGGTTGTAATGTAGTACGGAGCGGCGGATAAGGCAGTGGCGGAAGAAAATAGCAGTAGGCAAATAACAGTAAGCAGATTATATACATATTTAAACATGATATTCACATCCTTAATAGTAAAGTTGTATAATGGATATATTTAAGATAAGGTATAGAAAAAGGAGTGATGGTTATGGTACAGAGATTATTTGCTATAATGCAGATATTTGCTATAATGCAGATATTTGCAGTGGTTTTATTTATAATGAGCACGGGTGAAGCGGCTAAAACAGTGGTAACGGATAATTTGAATTATGCGGGATTTCGTGCGGACTGTGTGCCCGGTGATGATTTTTCACTTATGGCAAAACATAATATATTGCTTTATACCGAGCCGCAAGATGATAGTAAAATTGCGGGTGAGATTTTGCCAAATGAGGACTTGATGATAAAAGACGCGAAAGTGATTGTTCATCCTGATTTAGGCAGAGCGAAAGTTGTTGCTCCTCCTACTATGACATACGGAATACCAGGGCAAACGCCGCAGATCGGTGATGAAATTTCCATCGTATATATGATAGCCGGGAAATATTATCAAAGTTGTCTTGCGCTGGATAACGGTGATTTTGTATATTTGTACTGGCGGGAAGTTTTTATTCCGGAAACGAAGAACAATCAGTCTGTTAAAAACGATACTGGCAGTGGTGAGGATGAAATTTTCGTACCACAGACGATAGAATATTTCGGCAGGGTGTACGATAAAAAAATCTTTTTTGATTTCGGTAAAAATAGCGATAATCCGCTCGTATGCCGCAATGCTGATGTCTGGGTAAAACTGGAACTGCCTGATAAAACGGAAGGCTGGGTGCAAATCTGGCGGGCAAATGCCGGTTTGGAACAGAAGGAAAAATTGTTTGATGACTGGTATTATAAAAATGACAATATGCAGCACGTCAATTTAATGCAGTATTTTTATTGATTGAGGTCATTGTCTTTAGCAGGAGTGTTGAAAAGAATCCAGCCTGTCGTGCCGTCGTCGAGTTTTATAAGTCCCCATGCGTCGGCATTAATGCGGCGGCGAGTGTTTGACGCATTGATATCTCCTTCATATACGGCATAAGCCTGTCGGCGCAGGGCATCATAATATTCTTTGCCGCCGTTTGTCGGCAGGCCGACTTTGAAAGCATCTATGCTTATAATGGGCTTGAAGTTGGGCGTATAGATGTAATTATTCGAAAAGCCGATTAAATTTCCCTTATACCATGCCAGGCATTTGCTGAAAACATCAGATGATGGTTGAGAAAATTCAATGATATATATGATGTCGCCTTTATGCGGCATAATACCAAACGGTTCGCCGAGCCAGCAGTTATCAAAATCGTTGACTATTAAAGTTTTTCCCAGGCGAGGGTAGGCAAAATATTTATTTTTTATGGTATATAATCTCGTTTTCGGCGGAACGGATGAGATTATTTCACTTTGCAGAGACGGTTCTTTATATACGGGCAGCGCTTCGGTGGAATAGACGAGAAATGATTTGCTGTTGTTGATTTCCAGCACTTCAGGCGGTAAATTTTGAGCCTTTGCTAAGGGACAGGATAAAAGAAATATGAATAGAAAAATAAAAATGCGGTATATCATATTATTCACCTCGTGTTAAAAAGATATGTATATTTTTATTATACACGAAATAAAAAAATTGCAAGCTAATTAGCTTGCAATTTTTTTGGCTGTAAATCAGATACCTTTAAATGTAAAGGAGAACGATTTAGTTTCGTTTTTCGTGATGTATTCATCAAGCGTCGGAGCACCCCAGGAGTCGTCGCCGCCGATGCCGTACATGCCGGCGGAAGCTCTTACGATTGTATGGTGCGGTCTTGGTAGGTCATAGTGATGACGTGCGTTTTCGATTTCATGAGGTGTATAAGAGAGCGCGGAAGCTTCTATCGGAGCATTGGCAGCGGAAATCTTGATGCCGCGGCCGCGTCTGTCCGTTACTTCCATCCAGCGGATGCCGCAGTGGTTGCCGCATTCCTGAGGCAGGAGGTAAGGCTGCATTTCTTTTGCTGTCGTAGAAGTAAAGATGCCGAGTTTTGCGCCTTCTTGGCGGTCAATATAGTTGTCGCACGGGCCGAGACCGTAGTATTTAATCTGGTCGTAATCAACAGGGATGGTGAAGAGAATACCGAAATCAGGAATATTTGGCAGACCTTCAACTTTGTCGTAGCTCATGTCGACTTTGACCGTGCCGTCGCCCGTTACGGTGTAGCAGACAACAACGGTTGCGCTAGGGCGTGTAGCCAATTCGTACGTGAATTTGAGAGTTACGCTGTCTGTGCCGTTTTCGCTGATTTCATAATGCGTGCATTTATTATACATGCTGGCAAGTTTCCACTGTGCCGTATCAAACGGCATGCCGCAACCGTAGTCGTTATCAATCGGTGCGCGCCAGAAGTTGAGGCGAGGCAGTTCTTCAATCATTTCCACGCCGTTGTATTTATAGGAAGTCATCGTGCATTTATCAGTGGAGAACATTATTTCAAAGCCTTCGCCTTTAATGCCGCAGCTTACGTCGCCTTTAGTAAGTTTTATCGGCGGAAGCTGTGCCGGTGCAGCCGTATCTTCACAGGTGAATACGTACTGACCGAAGGCGATTTCGTGGCCGTAGCCAGCCCATACCGTATCGGCTTTTAATTTTAGGGAAGCCGTTACAGTGTATTCGCCCGGGCCGAATTTCGGCAGAGTGATTGCAACTTCACCCGTTTCTCCGGCAGGAATATTGGCGGATGTTTTCATCGTGTAGACTTCTTTGCCGTCTTTAGCCAGTGCGATGACCAAGTCGTATTCATTCGTGTTGGTGAACAGGGATTTATTGACGATTTTTACGCTCGTTTCGCTCGGAGTCAGAACGAAGTTCTGGTAGTTGAATTTAACTTCCTGTAATTTCGTCGTCGGGCTGTGGTCGGCAAATACAATACCGTTGCCGCTGAAGTTGTAGTCGGACGGTCTGTCGCCGAAGTCGCCGCCGTAGTACATAACTTCATTGCCGTAAAGGTCTCTGCCCCAGATAGCCTGGTCGGCGAAGTCCCAGATAAAGCCGCCCTGATACAGCGGTTCTTCGTCAGTCAAATCAGTATATTTGTGCATGCCGCCGTTGCTGTTGCCCATGGAATGAGTGTATTCACACATGATGAACGGCTTGTCGCGGTGTTCACTGAGGAATTTCTTGATGTCGGCAACTTTTGTGTACATCTGGCTTTCCATGTCGCTCGTGCCGTTGTATTTTCTGTTCCAGAAAATGCTTTCATAATGAACGAGACGGGACGGGTCAGCCTGGCGGAAATATTCGGACATGTCGAAAATGTTTTTGCCGCCGTAGGACTCATTGCCGCACGACCAGATGATGATGCTGGCATGGTTTTTGTCGCGTTCGAGCATGGATTTTGCTCTGTCGATGATGATGTCGTGCCAAGCAGGATTGTCATTCGGTACGGTATTGGCATCTTCGCGTACAGCGCCTTTTACCATCCAGCTGCCGTGCGTTTCCATATTCGTTTCGTCGATTACGTATAAGCCGTAGATATCGCACAGTTCATACAGTTTGCTGTTGTTCGGATAATGGGAGGTGCGGACGGCGTTGATATTGTGCTGTTTCATGATATCAAGGTCGTGGGCGATTTTTTCCGTCGGAATAGCACGGCCGAAATAGCAGTCGAATTCATGGCGGTTAACACCTTTGAAAACGATGCGTTTGCCGTTGATTTTCATGATATTGCCGTCCATTTTGAATTCACGGAAACCGATATTCTGCGGAATAATTTCCGTGATATCGCCGCTGGCATCCGTTACAGTGAATACGGCTTTATACAGGTTCGGATGTTCGGCGCTCCAGAGTTTGACGTCTTTTAAATCAGCCGTGAATGTGCTTTCCGTGCCGGTGATATTTTCCTGCACTGTATCAATAACGACATTGCCTTCGTTATCCGTCATTTTTACGGCGAGATTTTTGGCAGCCTCATTGTTCCATTTAAAATCAATCGTGAGCTTGCCGTCTTTGTAATCGTTTACAGGAACAGCGTGAACGAACAGGTCGTCAATATGCAGTTGCGGTTTTGTAAATAAGTATACGTCGCGGTAAATTCCGGAGAAACGCCAGAAGTCCTGGTCTTCCACCCAGCTGCCGGAGCTGAAGCGGTAAACTTGAACAGCGAGTTTGTTTTCACCTTCAACGAGATACGGCGTGAGGTCGAATTCAGACGGTGTGCAGCTGTCTTCGCTGTAGCCGACGAATTGGCCGTTGAGCCACAGTGCCATAGCCGAGTCTACGCCCTGGAAGGATACGAATACTTCTTTCCAGCCTTTTGGAGCTGTGAAATATTTTACGTATGAACCGATTGGATTGAAGTCTTGCGGAATTTCGCTTTCATTGACTTTTTCATGGCCGTCCCACGGATAAGGAGTGTTCGTATAATGCGGTTTGCCGTAACCTTCCATCTGGATATGAGCCGGAACGCGGATTGTATCCCAAATTTTGCAGTCGTAGTCGGTGCTTTCAAAACCTTCTATGCGGGAAGCAAGGTTTTTTGCATAAGAGAAATACCAAAGACCGTTCAGGGATTTTCTCATGCTCATTTCATCATTGTTCATTTCGCATTCATTGGCGAAATAATGATGGTCGCTGTGCGCCGGCAGACGGTTGTCGGCAAAGTAAGCAGGATTAGCTAATTTGTTCAAATCAAACATTTAAAAACCTCCTAAATAAATTAATTTTTCTTATAATTAAATTATACAGGGAAATTTTAAAAATGTGTATAAGATTGTACTACAGAATGAAGAAAAAAATATAGGAAAATGAACTAAAAAAGAAAAGCTTCCGTATGGATTAAAAAAATCTATATAGAAGCAGTTGATATTGATATAATGAAAAACAAGGCAAGTTAATTATATTTATTTCATTGGCTTCTCGCTGTTCATACAGTGGGAGGTGATGGTATGAGCATGAATGATTTAATCGTTATGCTACTTGATATTGTTGTCGTCAGCAACGTATCAGTAGTTATTGCTTTTGCAGCTGTGCTTGTAGTTATCACTTATGTGTTTAAAGATTAATATCTTAAACGCGTAGTCAATTATTTGCAAAAACGATAGCGATTTTATTCACCTAAGTAGTGAACAGTGAAATGTCAGCACGTTTTGGCGAACGTCAGAAATGATATAATTACTTGCCGTTATTTTTTTAGTATGCTTTGATTATAACTCATAATAAAAGATATTTCAATTATAAGGTTTTTGAAAAAAAGACGATTTTACTGGAAAGCAAAATCGTCAAATTTAGGATTTATTTTGATTTTATAGGAAGGCTTTATGATTATTGCTGGCGGTAAAATTCCACATCGTCGATGGAACCCCAGGTATCAGCAGTACCGTTCAGGATAAATCCGATTTGGGCTTCACCGTTTTTCACTTCGATATCGTGGATAACGGTTTGATGCCATCTGCTCCAGCCGTTGTCTTTGATATCGATTTCAGTCATATTGCCGCCGGTGCTGGCAAACAGTTTATAACTGGCGGCTGTGCCTTTACCCTGTGTCCAGCAGGAAAGTGTGTATTTGCCGTCGGTAAGGCCGGTGAATTTTTGGGAAATGGTAACTTTAAAATCCGTATTTGCCCAGTAATGGAGGGCTACCCTATCGCGGGTATCCCCCTGGTTCCAAGTGAGGTTTACGGAATTTTTATCACCATCAATCGTCCAGCCGTCGAGTTTTTCGTTTTCAAAATTGCTGTTGATTACAAGGTTCATCTTGTTTTGAACATTGATATTGGCAACGGCTTTTTCATTGATACCGGCAATCGTGCCCGTTACAGTATATTGACCGGCTTTCGTATACAGCGGCGACGGAGTATCCCAGGTTACAGGCGTATTTTTTACGGCATCGTTGGAGTAGACAACGCCAACCGTATTCGGCAGTTTGATATCAGAATAAATACCGGCAGTGTCGACTGTTACAGGATTTACGGCTACGACGGCCGGTTCAACATACGGATTGTTTGGGTTGGATACGAGATTGAATGTATCCATGGAGTCGAGCGCATTACCTTTCGTGTCGAATAGTGTTTGATTATCCCAGCCGTTGCCGCCGTCCGGATTTTTCCAGCCGACTTTCGGATTTGGCACCCAGTCCGGTGCCCAGTAGAAGATGCCAAGACCGCGGCCGTCATTTACGCTAGAGACGGTCGCCATCACATCGCGCATAGCCGTTGCCTGCCCTTGAACAGTAGCTTTGTAGCCGCCGACTTTTTCCTCCGTCGCGCCGAAGTTATTTCTTTCGCTGTCAGCATCGTCTAAAGTATAGCCGTATGCCGTTTCTACGGCGATGACGTCTTTATCATAACGGGAGCTTACATCGTTCATGGTGTTTTTGAGATCGTCCATAGTGCCGTGCCAGAATGGATAGAAGCTCATGCCGATTATATCGAAATCATTTACTTTATTTTCTTTAATTAATTTGTCAAAGAAAGTATGGTATACATACGGGTCAACACCGGCTAAATGAATCATGGTTTTAATCTGTTTGTCGGGGTCGTTGTCATGTACGGCGCTGAGCCCTGCATTTAAGAGTTTGGCAAGTGTTTTATAACCGTCTGGGTTGTCAGCCGTTAGTTGAGCGTCAGGCCAGAGCATGCCGTTATTTATTTCATTGCCGATTTGCACCATGTCCGGAGCAGTGCCTTGCGCATTGAAATCTTTAATCACTTTCGCTGTATAGTCATAAACGTCTTGTACAAGTTTATCGCCACTGTCGTTTTTCCAGGCATCCGGTTTTTTCTGTTGGCCGGGGTCTACCCAGAAATCACTGTAGTGAAAGTCGATAAGCACTTTCATGCCGAGTGCTTTGGCGCGTTTGGCCATTTCTAGGGCTTTTGCTTCGTCCGTATTGCCAGCACCGACGCCTTGCGCTCCGACGTAATACGGATTATGCCAAAGACGCACACGTATCCAGTTCACGCCGTGATTTTTGAGTATGGTAAGTCCGTCCTGTGCTACGCCGTTATCGTAAAATACGGTGCCGTTTCTTTCAAGCTCCGGCATGATGGAAACGTCGGCGCCTTTGATGAAATCGGCGGAGATGTTTTCAATCGGATTGACCTGTACGGCAGCAAGGGCAGAAAGAGGGAAAGAACAGCTGATTGCTGTTACTGCAATAGCTGATAAAATCATCTTTTTTAAATTACGTTTTTTCATAATGAATATCCTTTCTTTCAATCAATAAATAGAAAGTGCCGTTCGGCACAATATAAGTTAAAGAGAATTAATTTCTTAATTTATCTTCATATTGCGCCGGGCAATTTTTCTTTGCTGGCACAAAGAAAA
>JFBN01011550.1_pt1 | contig 29253 bp, 33 predicted proteins | sample 768741 | NCBI WGS metagenome assembly JFBN01 (sample SAMN01983846, study PRJNA193217) | chicken gut metagenome | biome: terrestrial biome; isolation source: ceca of Broiler chicken | host: Gallus gallus | place: United Kingdom: England | collected 2010-09-07
GGCGCAGGCGTTGTTGCAAAGATCTCCAAATAAGTTTTCCAAAACAGAAGAAGGGCATCCTGAAAAGGGTGCTCTTTTTTTATGCAGATGCACAGGGGCGGAAAAAAAGCTATAATATAGGAAAACGAAAGGAAAGGACGATCTGTATGAATGCTGCTGACAGTTCCTGTAAATATTACCGGATCCTCGAGATGTATCTGCGTCTTCTTGACGGCGAGAAGATCACGAAAAAGGAAGAAGCCGAACGCTACGGCGTGGATGTGCGCAGCATTCAGCGCGATCTGGATGCGCTGCGGGTCTTTCTCAGCGGACAGCAGCAGGGCGGCTTTTCCCAGAGCGTGGTCTATGACTGGAAGGTCCGCGGCTATGTGCTGCGGGGGAACCGGAAGGACCTGACCCGGGAGGAGGCGCTGGCGCTGTGCAAGATTCTGCTGGAGAGCCGGGCCTTCACCAAGAAGCAGATGGAAAGCGTCGTGGACAAGATCATCCGGAGCGCCGTGCCCCGCCCGGATATCGAACCGGTACAGCAGCTCGTCAACAATGAAAAGCGGTATTACGAGGAGCTGCAGCATCATGACGGGGAGCTGCTGGAAAAAATCTGGGGCATCGGCGACGCGATCAGCCGCCGGTGCACGCTGGTGATCCGCTACGAGCGGCGGGACGGCGTCGAGGTGGAGCGCACGGTAAAGCCCCTCAGCATCATGTTTTCCGAATTTTATTTCTACCTCATCGCGGAGATGGCCGATCCCGAGGAGGCGGGGCTGTCCCGGGACCGCTACCGCTTCCCCACGGTGTACCGGCTGGACCGGGTCCGGTCCTTTGAAGAAGGAGCGCCCTTCAAGGTGGACTACAGCCGGCGATTCCAGAGCGGGGAGGTGCGGAAGCGCATCCTCTACATGTTCGGCGGCCAGCTGGAGCATGTGGTCTTTGAATACATCGCCAGCGATTCCGTGGCGCATGTGCTGGACCGGCTGCCCACGGCGAAGATCGAGAAGAAGGAACTGCTGGACAACGGGCGCACGAAATATACCATTTCCGCCGAGGTGTACGGGCTGGGCGGCATCCGGCTGTGGATACGGAGCCAGGGCCCGCAGATCCGGGTGCTTGCGCCGGAGCAGCTCGTGAAGGAGACAAAAGAGGAACTGCAGGCGGCGCTGGCGCTGTATCAGGAGACATAACAGAGAAAAGAGACCGTGAAAGCGGTCTTTTTTTATGTCCTCGGACGCGCGGACAGGGCGGAATTTTCTGTTTCATTTCCGTTTTTCCTGTGTATGCATTGTGTACGGACCGCCGCAGCCGGCCGGATTTTACAATTTTAATCGGGCGGAAACAAAACGGGAAAAAGAGGAGGGGGCCGGAGGCGTTTTGCAAAGATTCTGTCAGAAAGCGGACGGAAGGGGCCGGCTGTGTCAGCAGCGCGTCATAAACCTGTCAATATCCGGTCAGACTTCGTCAGAACAGCTGTGTAAGGCCCGGTAGAGAGGAGGTAAAACTTGTGTAAATACAGTTGCCCGCAGGGATGAACTGACATATAGTGGGACCGTCGGCGGGACAGGTCAGCCCGGCCGGCCGGAAAAGAACGGCAGAGGAAACAAGGCAGCTCTTGCGCGGCGCTTTTCCGTCTCTCCATGACCGGAATATATCCCTTGTAAGGAGCAGAAACAGAATGAAAAAAATTCTTGCCATGGCAGCTGCGGCTGCCCTCGCTGCAGGTGCGTCCGCTTTTGCAGCCAATCCGTTTTCCGATGTATCCACGTCCGACTGGGCCTATCAGGCCGTAGCCGACCTGTCTGAGCAGGGCATCGTGGAAGGCTATCCGAACGGCACGTTTGAAGGGCAGAAAAATATCACCCGCTATGAAATGGCTCAGATCATCGCCCGCATGATGGCGAAGGAAGATCAGTACAATGCAGAACAGCGCGCCACCATCGATAAACTGGCCGCTGAATACGCCGATGAGCTGGACAGCCTCGGCGTACGCGTATCCAATCTGGAAAAGAAAGTGGGCCATATCTCCTGGAGCGGCGATGCCCGCATGCGCTATCAGGATCTCGGGGACTTCGGCAGTGATGTCTACAAGGCCCGTGTCCGCATCAACATGAATGCCCAGGTGAATGATCAGGTGAAGGTGATTGGCCGCTTCAAGACCGAAGCAAACCTGCAGAGCTCCGGCGAGGCACAGACCACCATGGACCGCCTCCATGTGCTCTGGCAGCCCACGGAACGGTTCAGCTTCGATATGGGCCGTACGGATCTCTTCCTCGGACAGACCGGCTACTTCTACGATGACCGCTTCGAAGGGCTGATCGCCAAATATAAAGGCGGCAGCTGGAATGCCGAAGTGGGTTACGGCCGGGAATGGAAACAGTCCGCCAAGGCTTCTGATCTCCTCGGCAGCGGCAATACCCGCGAGACCTTCTATGTACAGGCCAATACACAGCTCGGCAGCCATGCCCGTGTAAATGCGTTCTATCAGAACTTCGCTGACGGCTGGGCCGAGTATAAATCCGGCGACAAGGGCGCTTCCTTCTACGGCGTCGGCGCCCGGATCGACCTGGGCGACAAATTCTTCGTCGACGGCGACTTCATCCAGAATACGGCGGACACGCAGCTTACGGGCATGCACGTGGACAAGCCGGTGATGTGGGTGGCCGGCCTCAACTACGGCAAGGAAGACCTGAAACATCCGGGCACCTTCTGGGCCGGCGTTCACTATGTGGATGCAGAACCCGGGGCCTACATCGGCGCTTCCACACTGGACATCACCGATGCGCTCAATGCCTCTGTAGAAGAAGGCGCACAGTTCTGGGTGGCAGAAGTCAACTACGCGCTGGCGAAGAATATTTCCCTCGACGGCTACTACTACTTCGGCGGCGAATATGACAATGGCAAAGACTTCGACGACATGTTCGGCGTGGAACTGAATTATAAATTCTGACAGCCTCCGCGCAGAGCCGGAGCGGCGGCGACACCGGATGCGATCTGCGGTGCGCCGACCTTTCCCCCGAAGACTCCGGCTTACGCAATATTTCGTATATATAAAAGAGAGGTCTCTCCGGAGGTCTCTTTTTTGCGTGCGGAAAAGGGGCCTCATGAAGAGAAAAACGGGGGATTTTTCTTTCTTGCGGAACCGGCGGGGCCGTGATATAATAATTTCGTCGGGAAATCCCGGCTTTTTTAAGTGAATCCGGTTGACTTCCCGTCCGCGCATATGCTATAATCCTTGAGTATGTTGCAATAGGGAAAGCCCGAATAAATTTGAGTGAGGTGTAAAGAATGCGTGAAGGAATTACTCTTGCATGTACCGAATGCAAACGCCGCAATTATCGTACAAACAAGAACAAGAAAAACAATGCAGAACGCATCGAAATGATGAAATACTGCAAATGGTGCAAAAAACACACCCTGCATAAAGAAACCAAATAATTAGCGAACTGGGGTGTAAGAATGGCGAATCGTCGGCAAACAGCAGAGGAAAACAGCGCTGCATGGAATCGGTTTTTCCATGAGACGAAAGTGGAAATGAAGAAGGTCATCTGGCCGACCAGACAGCAGCTCGGCCGGTATACCGTAACCGTCATTGCCTCTGTGCTTCTGGTTTCCTGTCTGCTCGTTGCAGTTGACTTCGTTTTCATGGGCCTCTCCAAGCTGCTGGTTTCCGCAGTGGGCTGAAAGGAGGAGAAGCATGCCGGAAAACGAAGAACAACTCGAAAAGAAAGAAAAGAATATACGCTGGTATGTCATCCATACGTATTCCGGCTATGAAAACAAAGTCCAGGATACGCTGACCCGCAAGGTGCATTCCATGGGTCTGGAGGACACGATCAAACAGATCCTTCTCCCGATGCAGGATGAAGAGGAAGTCAAGGACGGCCAGAAAAAGGTCGTTTCCCGGAAAGTCTTCCCGGGCTACCTTCTCATCGAGATGGAAGTCAATGACCACAGCTGGTATGTCGTGCGGAATACGCCCGGCGTGACCGGATTCGTGGGGACCACCACCAAGCCGATCCCCCTGTCCGATGACGAAGTGGCGCGCATTCTTCATAAAGATAAAAAAGTCCCGGTGAAGATCACCGTGAAGGCAGGGGATGCCATCCGCATCACCGAAGGGCCTTTCGCCGATCATGTGGCTACCGTGCTCAATGTAGCGGCTGACAAGGGCAGAATCACTGCTGAAATCAGCGCCTTTGGGCACGCAACCAAAATAGAGCTGGAAGCGGGCTTCTTTGAGCCCCTTTCGTAACGCTCGGTGAGAGCGATGCGCGGAACCTCCGCCGCATCCGGAACCTCACGTGGGAGGGCGCATGCCCGTCTGTACCACATCCTCAAAGAGTAAGGAGGTGTCAATTATGGCAAAGAAAATTACCAAGGTAGTGAAACTGCAGGTACCCGCAGGCAAAGCCACTCCGGCTCCGCCAGTAGGCCCGGCCCTCGGCCAGGCAGGCGTGAACATTATGGCTTTCGTCAAGGACTTCAATGACCGCACTGCTCAGCAGGTCGGCCTGATCATCCCTGTAGAAATCACTGTTTACGAAGATAGAAGCTTCACTTTCATCTGCAAAACGCCGCCGGCTGCCGTCCTTCTGAAGAAAGCAGCAGGCATCGAAACCGCTTCCGGTGAACCGAACAAGAAGAAAGTAGGCAAGGTCACCAAAGCGCAGGTCAAGGAAATCGCTGAAACGAAGATGCCTGACCTGAACGCCAACGATGTGGAAGCAGCAATGCGCCTCATCGAAGGAACCGCCCGCAGCATGGGCATCGAAGTCGTAGACTGAGACTGACCGTTCGTGGAAGGGCAATGTCCCGCTTACCACAAGGAGGAAACAATGGCAAAACTGACAAAGAAACAGAAGGCAGCGGCAGCCATCGTTGACAGCCATACACTCTATGACCTCGACGAAGCTGTAGCACTTCTCAAGAAAGCTGCATCCGCGAAATTTGATGAAACGGTAGAGCTTTCCTTCAATCTGAATATCAATCCGAAATACGCTGATCAGCAGCTCCGCGGCGCGCTCGTTCTCCCGCACGGCACCGGCAAGACGAAGAAAGTCCTCGTCTTCGCAAAGGACCACAAAGAAGATGAAGCGAAAGCAGCAGGCGCAGATTACGTAGGCGGAATGGAACTGGCTCAGAAGATTCAGGGCGGCTGGATGGACTTCGACGTCGTCGTAGCTACCCCGGACATGATGGGCGTTGTAGGCCGTCTGGGCCGTATCCTCGGACCGAAGGGCCTCATGCCGAATCCGAAGGTCGGCACCGTTACCCCGGACATCACCAAAGCCGTCAATGAAATCAAAGCCGGCAAGGTTCAGTACCGTACCGACAAAGCAGGCAACATTCAGGTCGTAATCGGCAAAGTCTCCTTTGACGACGACAAACTGAAAGAAAACCTGCGTGTGGTTTATGACCACATCCTGAAGGCTCGTCCGTCCACCGTCAAAGGTGCGTACATGAAGAGCCTCACCATCTGCTCCACCATGGGCCCGGGCATCCACCTGGACATCACCAAGGTGACAGCACCGAAGGCATAATTTCATATTTAACACTTTAGCTGAAGACCGGCGGTATGTATAATGGGCGCAAGCCCGCCTCCCGAGGCTGAATACTGGAATGCCAGTAGACGACCTCACCGCGGTGGGGTCGTTTTAGCTAACGTGATAAATAAAAATCCAAGAGCAGAGGAGGTGTACTATGAGCGAAGAAAAATACGAAACCAGAATTCGTCCTGAAAAGGCAGCCATCGTTGAAGAAATGAAAGAAAAACTGGGAAGCCAGGGTGTCGTTCTCATTTCCTTCAACAAACTGACCGTAGCTGATGCAACGCTGCTCCGTCGGAAATTCCGTGAACGCGGCGTAGAATACAAGGTTATCAAAAATACCCTGACCCGCATCGCAGCTGATGAACTCGGCCTGAACGGTCTTGATGCATATCTCGAAGGACCTAACGGTCTTGCAACCTGCAAAGACGATCCGGTCGCTCCGGCAGCTGTACTGAAGACTTTTGTGGAAGAAACCAAAACGGAAGCCATCACCATCAAAGCCGGTGTCCTCGACGGACGCGTCATCGGACCGGAAGAGATCAAGGCTCTCGCCGATCTCCCGTCCAGAGAACAGCTGCTCGGCATGGTCGCAGCAACCCTGCTTGCTCCGATTTCCGGCCTGGCACGTGCCCTCAACGGCAATATCACGAAACTCGCATACGCTCTCGAAGCTGTGCGTAAACAGAAAGAAAGCGCATAATCTCTGCGCATAAAATCATCCAATGGAGGAACAAAAAATGACAAACGAAGAAATCCTTGAAGCCATTAGCAACATGTCCGTCCTCGAACTGAGCGAACTCGTAAAAGCCATCGAAGACAAATTCGGCGTATCCGCAGCAGCTCCGGTAGCAGTAGCAGCAGCAGCTCCGGCAGCAGCAGCAGCAGCTGAAGAAAAGACCGAATTCGACGTTATCCTCGCTTCCGCTGGCGAAAGCAAGATCCAGGTCATCAAAGTTGTCCGTGAAATCACCGGCCTCGGCCTGAAAGACGCTAAAGCTCTCGTAGACGGCGCACCGAAGGCTGTTAAGGAAGGCGCTTCCAAAGCTGACGCTGAAGAAATCAAAGGCAAGCTCGAAGCAGCTGGCGCAACCGTAGAACTGAAATAATTTCAGCCCTGCACAGAAAAGACTCCCTTTACGGGGGTCTTTTTTTGTGCCCGCAGGGACCGCGGCGGGGAAATGATATAATGGGAAAAACAGGCTCTGCAAAGGAGGCGGTATGATGAGCAGAACAGAATATACGGTGGATGAGGGCATCGGCATCCTCATGATGAACGATCCGGAGCGGCTGAATCCGCTGGACATCGCCATGGATGACGAGCTGCTGGAGCGGCTCGAGGCGTGCGAGGCGGACCCGGCGGTGCAGGTGGTGGTGCTCGGTGGGAGAGGACGGGCCTTTTCCGCCGGGGGCGATATGCAGTTCTTCCGCGAGCAGATCGACAGCGGCCGCTATGAGAAGCTGGATGAGATCCTCACCCATGTGAACCGGCTCATTCTGTATATGAAGACCATGCGGAAGCTCATCGTTGCCGCCGTGCAGGGCCATGCGGCGGGCGGCGGCGCGAATCTGGCGCTGGCCGCGGATTTCATCATCGCCGATGAGACCATGAAATTTTCCGAGCCCTTTACAAAGATCGGTCTCGCGCCTGATGCGGGCGGCATGTATCTGCTGTCCCGGGCGGTGGGCGCCCGGAAGGCGCTGGAGCTCTGTGTGGAGCATCCGGTGATCGATGCGGCGGAGGCGGACCGGCTGGGCCTGCTCACGGGACTGGTCCCGGCGGGGCGCGCCCTGGAAGAGGCCGTCCGTTATGCCCGCGAGCTCGCAGCGGGGCCGCTCCGGGCGTATGAGCTGGCAAAGGTGCAGAACTTTGCCGTAAATTATGCCGATCTGGAGACCTATCTGGCCGTGACGGAGCGGCAGACGATGCATGAGGCCTTCCGCTCGGCGGATTTTGCCGAGGCGGTCCATGCCTTCTGTGAGAAGCGGCCCCCCAGATGGAAATCCTGAGATAATTTCCGTAAAGACATCCCCTGCAGGCATTCGTCAGTGATGCCGCAGGGGATTTTTGCGTGCCTGATATGACAGCAGGCCCTGTGATTGCAATGGTTTTGTTCTATTTTATTTATGAATTATAAATACACAACGTTTTTATAACATGTTATAATTGAACAAAATCGGAAAGGAGGACGCGAATTTGGAAAATATTGAAAGAAGACGCCTCATCCTCCGGAAGCTGAAATCATCCAGTGCCTCCGTCACGGGCCGTGAGCTGGCGGAACTCTGCGGCGTGAGCCGTCAGATCATCGTCAGCGATATTGCCATGCTTCGTGCAGAGGGGGCGAAGATCCTGGCAACTTCGCAGGGCTATCTCATGGAAAGGGAACGGGACGGCGAGGTCCGGGAAATCGCGCTGTACTGCACCGATGTGGAAGCGCTGCGCCATGAGCTGGAACTGATCGTAGACAATGGCGGGATGATCCGCGGAGTCAGCGTGGAATACGGCATGTACGGGAAGCTGTCCAGCGCGCTGAATCTGTGTTCCCGCAGAGATATCCGGAAATGGGGCGAGCAGCTTCAGGCCATGCAGATCCAGCCGCTGTCCATGCTTGCCGGGGGCGCCCATTGCCTCTGTGTGGAAATGGAAAATGCGGAAGCCGGTGAAGAAATTCTCCGTCTGCTCGGCGAAGCGGGCTATCTTCAGGAACCTGTGCCGGAGAAATAAAACCATAAAAAAAGAGCTGTGCCATGAGGCACGGCTCTTTTTTTGTGGAATCATTCGGTCAGAGGAGGCGGAGATCGCTGTAGACGGGGGACACCGTAAAGGTGCCTGCGGGATCGATGAGCCCCCATTTGCCGCCGATGCGGACGCCGGCGCCGCCATGAACGAAGGGCAGGGCCTCCTGCACCTTGTCGGAGAAACGGAGGGCTTCCTGTCCGGACGCATCGAGATAGACCCAGCTGCTGCGGGTGCGCGCCGGGAAGAGGCCGCTTCCTCCGGGGCCGATCTCCTTATAGACAGGAGCGGTGAGCTCCGTGCCGTCCCGGCGGAGGAGCGCCCAGCCGCCGTCCCGTTTGCCGGCGAAGCAGTCCGCCCCGAGGGAACGGATCTCATCGTAGCGGAAGGGCACCAGCGTTTCGCCCGTGAAGGACAGCACGCCCCAGTTTTTCTCCTCATCCCGGGCGAGGAGGCAGTGATTCTCTGCATCCGGCGAGAGAGACCGGTATTCCGTGTGGATCACGTACTGGCCCGTGCGGTCCACCATGCCGAAGCGGTTTCGGTTGAATACGATGATGCCCTCTTCCATGGCGGGATAGACCCGGCCCAGGTCAGCGGAGGCGATGAGCCGCCCCGTTTTGTCGAGATAGCCCCGCTTCACCTCCACCGCGCGGGTGGGGCCGTCATACCAGTCGTCGTACCACCAGGGACCCCACAGAGGCCAGCCGATGCCCCAGCCCCAGGGGTGATGGTGATAGCCGCCCCAGCCGATGCCGATCCCGATGGAGACGGAGGAGCGCCGCGGGATGGCTGCGGGCTCGCCCTCCAGATATTCCGCGAGGCCGTCCTCGAAGGCATAGATGCGGTCATAGTCCGCATGGAAAGCGAGGGTGCCGTCCGGCCGGGCGTAGGCCTTGCCGTCCCGGGTGACCACGCCGGCCAGACCCTCGCTGAAGGGCGTCACCACATTGGAAAAGACAGGCTCCGCCGTGACTTCTCCGGTGCTGCTCACGAAGCCCCACAGCTTGTCGTCGGACTGCACCGCCGTGAGATGCTCTGCAAAGACCGGGTGGACCTCCCGGTAGGTGAAGGGAATCACTGACCGGCCGGTCATATCGATGAAGCCCCAGTGATCGTCCTTTTCCGCCGCCAGCAGGCCGTCGCTCACATACGGGCCGGCATCATCATACCCGCAGGGGACGACGAACTGTCCGGCCGTGTCGATGACGCCCCACTGCTTCTGCTTCACCGGTGCGAAGCCCTCCCGGAAGTAGCGGGCCTCGTCGTAGACTGGCGCAAGGACCGTGCCCTCCCGGCTGACGTAGCCGTATTTGCCGTCCTGCTTCACGATGGCCCAGCCGTCCTTCATGTCGGACGCGGCCTCGTAGACAGGAGCGGCCAGCTCGCGGCCGTCATCGCGGTAGATGCCGAGCTCGCCCTTTTTGCGCTGCACTGTAAGGGCCCCGTCCTGCCATACGGAGCGGGCCTCATAGACCGCGGGGACGATGACTGCGCCGGTCCGGTCGAAGAAACCGTACTTCCCGTCCTGCTTCACCTCGATGAGGCGGTCGCGGCCGGGCATGGCGAGGTCCGCCGCACGGCGGCTGTCATCGATGAGGGAGACCGCCACTGCATCATACTGCATGGGAATGAGCACGCGCCCCGACGCATCCACCGCGCCCCAGCGGCCGTCCTGCTTCACTGCCGCCGCAAAGGGCACCTCCGCCGGAGCCTCCGGAACGGGAGCGGCCGCCACAGGCAGTCCGAGCAGCGCCGCCAGAATAAGTGCACGAATGTTTCGCATGGGATCGCCTCCTTTGCTTTTTTCTTCATTATATCATTGAACATCTTCCACGGGGCGGGCGGCAGCGGGGCAGAGATGGGTCTGCGTGAAAAGGGGAAATTTATATTTCCGATGATAAAAATGGATAGAAAGATAGAAGTTTCAGAACTTCAAAAGATATCTCTTGACGGAATAGACACGCGGTATTATGATTATGACAAATAGATGAACCATAAGGATTTCCCTTTGAAGGAGGAGATTGATCATGATGACTGCCACGAAAACAACGAAAGATTTCTGCTCCGCTCTGTTCCAGAGCTGGCTCCGTGTAGACACCGCGTATCTCCAGGATAAAAAGACCGCTGAAGTGAAGGCGGACGAAAAGAAAGCCTGAAACAGGCACGGCTCATGCTCCGGCATGGGCTTTTTTGGTGGCTGCCTTGCAATTTCCGGCGGCCCCTGCTACAATGGGAAAAATCACAGCGAGGAAGAAAAGGAGTACGCGCAGCGAAGCGAGTCCGGGACGGTGCAAGCCGGACAGGCGCGGAAGGCGTTTCGGAGCTGCTGCCTGAAGCTTCGGTGAGTAGGGCAGCCATCAAAGAAGCGGGTACAGAGGATTCTGTGCCAATAAGGGTGGAACCGCGGGTATATCTCGTCCCTGTAACAGTCGTTACAGGGGATTTTTTATTTTCAGGAGGCAATCATGACATTTCAGCAGATCATTCTGACGCTCCAGAAATTCTGGTCGGAGCGCGGCTGTATCCTGCAGCAGCCCTATGATGTGGAAAAAGGCGCCGGCACGATGAACCCGGCCACGTTCCTCCGCGTGCTCGGACCGGAGCCGTGGTGCGTGGCCTACGTGGAACCGTCCCGCCGCCCCGATGACGGACGCTACGGCGACAACCCGAACCGTCTCTATCAGCATCACCAGTTCCAGGTCATCATGAAGCCGTCCCCGGACAATATCCAGGAGACCTATCTGGAAAGTCTCAAGGAACTCGGCATCGATCCGGAGGAACACGACATCCGCTTCGTGGAGGATAACTGGGAATCCCCGACGCTCGGCGCCTGGGGCATCGGCTGGGAAGTCTGGCTCGACGGCATGGAAATCACCCAGTTCACCTACTTCCAGCAGGTGGGCGGCATCGACGAACATCCCGTGGCGGTGGAGATCACCTACGGGCTGGAACGCATCGCCATGTACATCCAGGAAAAGGACAACGTATACGATCTGGTCTGGACGGACGGCGTGACCTACGGCGATATCTGGCATGAAAACGAATACGAACAGTCCGTGTACAGCTATGACCTGTCCGACCACGACATGCTGTTCCAGCTGTTCGATATGTATGAAAAGGAAGCGTCCCGGGTCATCAAGGCCGGCTATGTGCTGCCCGCCTATGACTACGTGCTGAAATGCTCCCACGCCTTCAATCTGCTCGATGCAGCAGGCGCCATTTCCCTCTCCGAACGGACGGAATATATCGGCCGCGTGAGAAATCTCGCCAGAATGTGCGCGAAGGCCTATCTGAAGAAACGAAAAGAACTGGGATTCCCCATGCTGAAAGGAAGTGCTGCAAAATGACGAAGGATCTCCTTCTCGAAATCGGAACGGAAGAAATGCCGGCGAATATCCTCCCCGGCACCATCGCCCAGCTGCAGGAGCTGGCGGAAGCGAAACTGAAAGAAGCGCGCCTTTCCTTCGGCAAGGTGACCATTTACGCCACGCCCCGCCGTCTGGCCGTGCTCGTCGCAGATGCTGCGGAAAAGCAGGCTGATGAGCAGGTGAAAAAGAGAGGCCCCTCCATTCAGGCGGCCTATGACGCGGACGGCAACCCCACCCGCGCCGCACAGGGCTTTGCCCGGGGCGCTCACATCGACCCCGCCGACCTCGTCAAAGAAGGCAATTATGTGTGGGCGGAGATCGTCAATGAAGGCAAGCCCGTGGCAGAGATCCTGCCGCAGGTCTTCACGGACATGATCCTCGGCCTGTCCTTCCCGAAGAGCATGCACTGGGGCAGCCAGGAACTGCGCTTCATTCGTCCGATCCGCTGGATCGTGGCACTCTGCGGTACGGACGTGGTGCCCATGGAGCTGGCCGGCGTGAAGAGCGGACGGAAGAGCCGCGGCCACCGCTTCCTCTGCAAGGACGACGTGGAGATTGCCTCTCCTGCGGAATACAAGGAAACCATGCGGAAAGCGTCGGTCATCGTCGATCAGGACGAGCGGCGCGCCATGATCAAAAAGGGACTGCTCGAAGTGGCAGCCAAGCTCGGCGGCGAGATCTGGCCGAATCCGGGCCTGCTGGAAGAAATCAATTTCATCGTCGAATACCCGACCCCGCTGTACGGCCGCATCGATGAATCTTTCCTCTCCCTGCCTGCTCCGGCTATCGTCACGCCCATGCGCGACCACCAGAGATACTATCCGGTACACGCCAAGGACGACAGCCTCATGCCGTATTTCCTCACCGTCCGCAACGGCGGCACGAAAGCCCTCGAAAACGTACAGATCGGCAATGAACGGGTGCTCCGTGCCCGTCTGGACGATGCGAAATTCTTCTTCGACAACGACCGGAAGAAATCCCTCGAGGCCCACCGCGAGGACCTGAAGCGCATCAACTATCAGGAAGACATGGGCAGCCTCTATGACAAGGCCGGCCGTCTCCAGACCCTCGCCGCCGCCATCGGCGCGGACTGGGGCTTCACCGCCGAAGAGCTGGCTGATGCAGACCGCGCGGCCTACCTCTCCAAGTCCGACCTTGCCACCGGCATGGTGACGGAATTCACGGAGCTGCAGGGCGAAATGGGCAAGGAATATGCTCTCCTGGACGGCGAAAAAGCCAATGTGGCACAGGCCCTTTTTGAACAGTACATGCCGAGATTTGCCGGAGACATCCTTCCGAAGCAGGCCATCGGCCGTGCGCTCTCCATCGCCGACAAGCTGGACAACCTCGCAGCGACCTTCCTCCGCGGCCTGATCCCCACGGGCTCTCAGGACCCCTTCGCTCTCCGCCGCCAGACCATCGGCGCCGTGAGCATTCTGGCCGACGGCAAAATCCACTGGGATGTCCGCCGGGGCATCGCCAAGGCACTGGAGCTCCTGCCGGGCACGGACGAAGCCAAGCAGACCGCCGCAGGACAGATCGAAGAATTCTTCCGCCAGCGTATCCGCGCCATCCTGCTCGCACAGGACGTGGACTACGACATCATCGACGCCGTGCTCTCCGGCCCGGTGGATGACGTATATGCCATCTTCCTTCGTGCGGAAAGCATGAAAGCCAGCGCCGTGAAGGATGAAGCGGACCTCCGTCAGGCCGTGACCCGTCTGGCGAACATCACGAAGGGCAAGGAAGCCGCCGCTGTACAGCCGGTGCTCTTCGCCGATGACGCAGAGAAAAACCTCTGGGCCGCTTACGAGACCGCTTCTGTGGAAGCAAAGAAAGCCTACGACGCCTGCGACTATGCGGCCGCACTGCCCGCGCTCCGCACCCTCACGCAGCCCATCAATGACTATCTGGACAAGGTCATGGTCATGGTGGATGACGAAGTCGTCAAGGCCAACCGCATTTCCACCCTGCTGACCGTGCTGGACCTCTTCAACACCTGGGGCGACTTCAGCAAGCTCGCATAATTTAAAAACTATAAAAAGGCATCCTGCTACGGCGGGATGTCTTTTTTGTTGCAGATATTTGAGATGATATAGTTATCAAGGAGTGCATAAACTGCTATAATAGAACGGAAAGGGAGATGATATGCATGAAATGGATCGTAAAAATGATGCTGGCGCTGCTGCTGTGCCTGCCCGTACAGAGCTGGGCCTTTCCCAATGAGCCGAACGGATTCCGAGATCTATACTGGGGAGAATCGCTGCAGGAAGTTTGTGGCCATTATGATGCACGTTTTTTTTCTTATATGCCTGAACAGAATGCCGTAATGTATAAACTACAGTTGAGCCAGGATGACAGCAGGGAAATCGAGGCCATACTGGGATATGCCCCAGAAAATAACAGGATATCTGTGTCATTTTTTTATGATGAATTATTTGCAATAGCGGTGAATTTTAAGGGGATTCATTCCTATGAGCTGGTCAGACAAAAGCTGTTTCGGCTGTATGGAAATTCCAGCATGATAGGGAAGGATACCCATTTATGGGCAGGTAAAAATACCATTCTGATTTTTAACAGGGCAGCTAATGCTCCGGACAGATGTGATCTTCATATCTGGTCAGCCGGTCTCTTTGCAGAAATATCGGCAAAAGAAGGCAATAAAAAGAAGTAAAGGTGGAGAGTGGAATGAAATTTATCAAGCAAATCATTATGACGATCCTTTTACTGGTCGTACCGGTATCCGGATTGGCCTTTCAAAATGAACCCATTGGATTTCGTGACCTCTATTGGGGCGAAACCCTGGAGGAAGTGAAGCAGGGACGCGAAGTGGAATATTTCAATTATGATGAAAAAACAAATTCTGTTACGTATTGGGTGCATCTCAATTCTGATGAGTCTAAAACACTTTCACAGGTGCCAATTTTGAGAGAAGGTTTTGATGCAACCTTTTGGAATGATAAGTTATGGAAAATTATATTGTATTTCAATGGGAAATCTACCTTTACATCTTTGAAAAATGCCATGATTCAACTGTATGGCAAACCACAAATTAATGAGTGGGATAATTGTATTTGGATAGGGAAGAATACAATAATAGATATAGCGAACGACTCTGCTGCGGGCGGAGCATGGATTTCAATTGGATCGACGAAATTACTTTATGATTTGATAAAAGAGCAGGCAAGTCAGGGCTGGTAACGGAAAATAAAATACGACATTGTATCGGGAAGTTTCCCTTGCGGAACGGGCGGAAAAATGCTAAAATACTTGCGTATGTCTGGACAGTCCTCTGCCAAAGGCGATCGGCACGAATGTCCTGTGAGTAAGGAGGAAAAGATCGTGAACATTATCGAAACGCTCGAAAGAGAACAGCTGAGAAACGACATTCCTGAATTCCGTCCCGGCGACACCGTACGCGTACATACCAAGGTTGTCGAAGGCAAGAACGAAAGAATCCAGGTATTTGAAGGTGTTGTTATCGCGAGAAAACATGCTGGCCTTCGCGAAACATTCACCGTTCGCCGCATTTCCTACGGCGTCGGCGTCGAAAGAACATTCTTCGTCCATTCTCCGCGTCTCGCAAAGATCGAAGTGAAGCGCCGCGGCATTGTACGCCGTGCAAAACTTTTCTATCTGCGCGGACTGTCCGGCAAAGCGGCAAGAATCAAAGAAAGAAAATAAGACGAAAGAGGCTCCCTTACGGGGCCTTTTTTGTTTGCCTTGACAGAGGAGGCGCCGGCCCGTATAGTTAAGGATAATCAGAAAAAAGGAGGTGCGGTATGAACCATCTGTTTCCGGCGGTGCTCGCAGCGGCAGTGCTGTGCGGCGGCGCCGCTTCGGCCAATCAGATCGAATCGGTGATCGCCGTGGATTATCTCACGGTGGAGGTCGTCATGGAGGACCCGCTCACGGCGGAGGAGACCGATCCTTTCCGGTGGGACCCGGCCCGTCCGGCCTTCACGTTCAGCGAGGGCGTGGAAATGACCGGCGCGCCGAGGGCGCAGGAGGTGCGGGGCTATCCGAATACGTACCGCATCCCCGTGAACGGCCTCGATACGGACATCATTTACAAGATCTCCTATCACGGGCAGAAGGCCCTCACGTTCAAGGCCTATGAAGAGGAGGAAATGCAGACGCGCTACAAGGACCGCTACGGGAGCTATTTCTGAGGCGCGCCCGGCGCATCCGGCGGGGAAACAGGTACAGTTTCTCCGGGTTGTATGCTATAATACCATGTGGTATTTGTGAGTACAGAAAGGCGTATCCATGCATATTGTGCTGGTAGAACCGGAAATTCCGGGAAATACGGGAAATATTTCCCGGCTCTGCGCGGCGGAGCATCTGACGCTTCATCTGGTGAAGCCCCTCGGCTTTTCTCTGGACGACAGGCATATGAAACGGGCAGGCCTCGATTACTGGGATCTGCTAGATGTGCACGTCCATGAGAATTTTGAAGAGGTGCAGCGGATGCTGGCCGGCCATCATTTCTATTACAATACGACGAAAGCGGTGCGCGCTTACAGCGGTGTGTCCTTCACGGCGGGGGATGTGCTGGTCTTCGGCAAGGAAACAAAGGGCCTGCCGGAGGATCTGCTTCTCGCTCATGAGGAGGACTGCATCCGCATTCCCATGATCGAGGAGGCGCGGTCGCTGAATCTGTCCAACGCGGTGGCCATCGTGGCCATGGAGGCGCTGCGGCAGCAGGGATTTCCCCATCTGCTGCAGAAGAGCGGACGGTTATTCAGGGAGGGAGCAGAAAGCCATGAATATTTATGATAAGGCCTACGAGCTCGCTGCCGGCATCAAAGAAAGCGATGAGATGAAGCGTCTCACGGCGGCGGGAGAAAAGATCAAGGGCAATGAAGACGCCCGGAAACTGGTCAAGGAATACCTGATGGCCCAGATGCAGGCAGACTATGCGAAGCTGGCCGGGCAGAAGCAGGATGACAAGACCTACGAGCATCTCCAGGAGCTGGCTGTGCTGGTCAGCAACAACGGCGATGCGCAGGAATATCTGCAGGCATTTATCCGCTGGCAGCAGGTCGCAGCCGATCTGCAGAAGATCATCAGCGATGCCATGATGCAGGGTATGGATGTATTGGAGCTGGATAAAAAATGACAGAATGGACCTCGTTTTTTGACGGAATTCTCACGGAAAAACAGTTTCGCGTGGACGAACCCATGAGCCGCCACACCACGTACGGCATCGGGGGCCCGGCGGATGTATTCGTGGCTCCGGACACGGAAGAAACGCTGCAGAAGGTGCTGAACCGCGCCTATGAAGGGGGCGTCCCGGTGACCATCATCGGCGGCGGCTCGAACTGCCTCGTGAGCGACAAGGGCATCCGCGGCATCACCGTATGCACCCAGCGCCTGAAGCCCTATCTGGAATGCGAAGGAGACTGGATCGTCGCTTCCGGCGGCACGGCCACCGGCGCGGTGTCCCGTCTGGCCTGGAAAAACCAGCTGAAGGGCATGGAATGGGCCGTAGGCCTGCCGGGCACGATCTGCGGCGCGGCGTTCATGAACGCCAACGGCTACGGCAGCCAGATGAAAAATGTAGTGGAGAGCGTCCGCGTTCTCACCCGCGACGGGCAGCGGGAAAAGACCTACGGCTGGGATGACCTCCATTACGGCGAAAGCGACAGCATTTTCATGCACAATGGCGACATCATCCTCGGCGTGCGCCTTCATCTGTCCCACGGCAATGTGGACGAGATCAAGCGGGCCATGGACGAGCACCAGCTGTCCCGCCGGACCAAGCAGCCTCTCGACAAGAGAAGCGCCGGCACGATGTACCTCCGTCCGCCGGGATATCATGTAGGCCCGATGATCAAGGCCTGCGGCCTCGTGGGCTACTCCGTGGGCGATGCCCAGGTCTCCACGAAGCATCCGGACTTCGTCGTCAATAACGGCCACGCCACCTGCCAGGACGTGCTCGCCGTGCTCCACGAAGTACAGCGCCGGGTGATGGATCAGTTCAATGTGCACATCCCGCTCGATGTCCGCATCCTCGGCGACGGCGTCCATCAGGAAAGATAAACCATAAGAGAAAAGCTGTGTCCTCTGCGGAGGGCGCAGTTTTTTTGTGCTCCGCTGGGCAGCGGGGGGCCTGTGCTACAATACAGAAAAAGGAGGGCGGCAGCATGAGAGAGCGCGCATGGTACAGAAACGGCCGGACATGGCGGAGGCTTCTGGCGGGGATCGTCTCGGCGGCCGTTCTTTTTTACGGCCTCTGCTACGCCCTCACCTTTTATGCGGCGGAGATCTTCAACCGCGTGGCGGAGGAGCGGGACCTGTTCCCGGGGACGGTGACGACAGCGCGCATCCGGGCGGATCTTTTCGGCAATGTGGAGGCGGACAGCGTGCGATGGACCGCCGATGACGGGACGCTGCTGGCAGATGCGCCGTCGGTACGGTTCCATGTGAAGCCCTGGGACGTGGTGACGGGCCGGATCGGGACGTCGAGCATCACGGAGGTGACGCTGGAGAAGGCCTATGTGCATCTCTTCTTTGATGACGCCATGTGGCTGCGGTACATCAAGCCCGACGGCAGGGCGCGGCAGGCGCAGGGGCTGGAGCCGATCCGTCTCACCGGTCCGGACGGGAACCGCCTCTTTGACTGCCGGGCGGTGCTGCGGGACGGCGTGATCGAGGCGGAGGCGCCGGGGCGGCAGTTCCGCATGGAGCATGTGAATCTGAAGGTCGATGCGGACACGGACCGGCAGATGCGGGTCGATCTCCTGAGCGGCCGCTTTACGGGCACCATCGCGGCGGACCGGATGGTGATGCACGGGACGGTGGATTTCACCGGGGACGGGCCGGCGTGCGATCTGGCGCTGTCCGTGACGGGCTGCCGGCCGTCGGCGCTCGGCGCGGGCATCGATATCGACGACCCGGTTTCAGTCAGTGCCCGGGTGAAGGGCCCGGCGGCGCGGCCGGTGATCACGGGGACGCTGGATATTCCGGAGCTGAATGTGACGGCGCTCCTGTTCACGGAGCTCACCGGCGATTTCCACTATGAAGCGGGGCTCCTTTCCGTGGAGGCCGTGAAGGGAAAGGTCTTCGGCGGCACCGTGGAAGGAACAGGACGCTTCGATCTGGACAAGCGGTCCTACGGGGCGGACATTCAGGGGCACCGCCTCCGCGGCGGCACGGCGGCGAAGGATTCGGGGCTCCGATGCGAGGTGGAGCTGGACCTGCATCTGCGGGGCGAGCGGGGACGCCCGCCCGAGGCCTGGGGCTCTTTCCTGTCCGGCCCGGGCCAGTACCGGTTCCTGCCCTTTCAGAAAATTTCCGGCGCCTTTGAACGGGAGGGCGGCACGGTCACCATCCGGGATGTGGTGATCTCCCTCGCGCTGGGGGACGTGACCACCGATGCGTTCACCATTCAGGACGGACGGGTGCGGCTGGGTCCGGTGTATCTCATGGATTCCCTCTCCGGCACGGCGGAGCGGGTCTACTGAGGCGGTTCTTTTCGGAGAGCCGCCTTTTGGCGTGGTGCGGGAAATTTTTTGAAATTTTCCGGGAAACCCTTGCATTTTTGCCATGTGTTGTGTATTATAAGGACATGAGTTAGCACTCGATGCAAGTGAGTGCTAATAAGTTGAAGGAGGAGTCGACATGTTAAAACCATTAGCAGATCGTGTTCTGATTGAAGTTAAAGAAGAAGAAACCAAGACCAAAGGCGGCATCCTGCTGCCTGATACAGCACAGAAAAAATCTCAGAAAGGCACCGTCGTAGCCGTAGGCCAGGGCAAGCTGAATGACAACGGCCAGCGCATCCCGATGGAAGTCAAGGTCGGGGATGAAGTCCTTTTCGCTAAATATTCCGGCACGGATATCGATGAAGGTGGCAAGCATTACCTGCTCATCACCGAACGTGATATTCTCTGCGTATTCTGATTTCTGACTGATAACTGATAGGAGTGACAATAAATGGCAAAGAAAGTTCTGTATAACGAAGAAGCCCGTGCGGCTCTGCTCAGAGGCGTCGATCAGCTCGCCAACGCGGTAAAGATTACTCTCGGCCCGAAAGGCCGCAACGTAGTGCTGGACAAGAAGTTCGGCGCTCCGAACATCGTCAACGACGGTGTTTCCATTGCCCGCGAAATCGAACTGAAAGATCCCTTTGAAAACATGGGCGCTCAGCTCGTTAAAGAAGTCGCAACCAAGACCAACGACGTAGCAGGCGACGGCACCACCACCGCAACGCTCCTCGCGCAGTCCATGATCCATGAAGGCATGCGCAACGTCGCTGCCGGTGCCAACCCGATGGTCCTGAAGAAGGGCATCGAAAAAGCAGTGAAATGCCTCGTGGAAGAAATCAAGAAGAGAGCCATTCCGGTCAGCACCCGTGACGCGATCGCTCAGGTCGCTTCCATCTCCGCAGCAGACACCACCATCGGCGGCCTCATCGCTGACGCTATGGAAAAAGTCGGCAAGGACGGCATCATCAACGTAGAAGAATCCAAGACCATGGAAACGAAGCTGAAATTCACCGAAGGCATGCAGTTCGACCGCGGCTACCTCAGCCCCTACATGGTATCTGATCCGGACAAGATGGAATGCGTCATGACCGATCCTTACATTCTCATCACGGACAAGAAGATCAATGTTCTCCAGGATATCCTTCCGCTGCTCGAAAAAGTCGTTCAGTCCGGCAAGGAACTCCTCATCATCGCTGAAGACGTGGAAGGCGAAGCACTGGCTACCCTCGTAGTGAACAGACTCCGCGGCACCTTCAAATGCGCTGCTGTCAAGGCTCCGGGCTTCGGCGACCGCCGCAAGGCCATGCTGCAGGATATTGCTATCCTCACCGGCGGCCAGGTGATCAGCCAGGATATGGGCCGTAAGCTGGAATCCGCAGGCGTGGAAGACCTCGGCACCGCTCATCAGATCCGCATCACCAAGGACAACACCACCATCATCGTCAGCGACCAGCAGGCAGCAGAACGCAAGGAAGCCATCGCAGCCCGCGTCAACGAGATCCGCACCCAGCTCGCTGAAACGGTTTCCCAGTTCGATAAAGACAAACTTCAGGAACGTCTGGCCAAACTCGGCGGCGGCGTAGCTGTCATCGAAGTCGGCGCAGCCACCGAAGTGGAAATGAAAGACAAGAGACTCCGCATCGAAGATGCTCTGAATGCAACCCGTGCAGCTGTTGAAGAAGGCATCGTTGCCGGCGGCGGCACCACCCTCATCGACATTCAGGACAAACTGAACGATCTCCATGAAGAAGGAGACGTTCAGACCGGCATCAACCTCGTCCGTCATGCCATCGAAGCTCCGATCCGTCAGATCGCAGACAACGCCGGCGTGGAAGGCTCCATCGTGGCCAACAAGGTCAGAGAAGCCGCTAAGGGCGTAGGCTACAACGCTGCGGAAGACAAATACGAAGACATGGTAGCAGCCGGCATCGTTGACCCGGCCAAGGTTACCCGCACGGCTCTGCAGAATGCAGCCAGCATCGCAGCTCTGGTTCTCACCACCGAAGCTGTCGTCGGCGACCTGCCGGAAGAAAAACCGGCTATGCCTCCGATGCCCGCAGGCGGCATGGGCGGCATGATGTAATCTCCCCGTGAGATCATCACAACCGATAAAGTGATAAAAGAAAGCACCGGATTTTATCCGGTGCTTTCTTGTTGTGCTGTTTCGTTGCAAGACATGGCAGGCCCGGCCGGTTTCGCTTTGCAATGGCTGGTAAATAGTCCAAAATTATACTATAATGGTAAAAAATTAGACTATTTAAGGAGAAAAGAAATGGATGAAAGAACGGTGATCAGCGGCCTGTACCTGTCGTGGGCACAGGGGACGGCGCTGTATGTGAAATATGCGGAGCTGCGCCGGGTGAGCTACAGCGAACTCATGGTGCTGTATATGCTGCTCGAGGCGGGGCGGCTCACCCAGCGGGAGCTGTCGCTGCGGTGCGAGCTGACGAAGCAGACCGTCAATCAGACGGTGAAAAAACTCCGGGAGGCGGGATATCTCGTCATGGAGAACGATCCGTCGGACCGGCGCCGGAAGGTGCTGGCCTTCACGGAGGCCGGGCGGCGCCATGCGTTGGACATCGCAGAGCCGCTCCGGCAGATGGAGGTGCAGGTCTTTCAGGCGGTGGGACCGGAACGGATGGCCGCCATGAAGGAGACTTCCGACCTGTTCAACTGGTTCATGGGGCGGGAGCTCGCCCGGTTCGCGGAGAGGAAGCCATGACATATGGCACCTTTCTGTCCTATGTGGTGCCGGCGGTGCTGGCCATGGCGCTGTCCGGCGTGTATGCCATTGTGGACGGATTTTTTGTGGGCAACCGCATCGGGGATCCGGGGCTGTCAGCCATCAATTTTGCCTATCCGGTGACGGCCTTTCTGGAGGCGGTGGGGACAGGCATCGGCATGGGCGGCGCCGTTCATTATGCCCTGTCCATGGGACGGGGCCGCCGGGAGAAGGCCCGGCAGTACGGCGCGGCGGCGCTGTGGGGGCTTCTCGCAGCGGGGGCGGTGCTGTCTCTGGCGCTGTGGCTCACGGCGGAACCGATGCTGTATGCCATGGGCGCGCGGGGCGGACTGCTGCGGCTCGGTACGGAATACAATCAGGTGATCACCGCCGGGGGATTTTTGCAGATCCTCGGCGTGGGACTGGTGCCGCTCCTGCGGAACCGGGCCGGCTCTTTTCCGGCGGCGGCGGTGATGACGGCGGGCTTCGTGCTGAATATCCTGCTGGATTATCTGTTCGTCTGGCAACTGGACTGGGGCATGACCGGAGCGGCGCTGGCCACGATCATCGGGCAGGGCGCAGCAGCGCTGCTCGGCGCGGGCCTCCTGCTCCGCGCGGGCGGGCTGGATATGCGGCTCCCTGCGTCAGGCCGGCGCGGGCTTTTTCAGGATATACTGTCCGTCGGGGCGGCGCCGTTCGGCCTGTCCATGACGCCCAATGCGTCGCTGGTGCTGATGAACGGCTTTTCTGCGGCGTACGGCGGTGATTTTGCGGTGGCGGTCTATGCGGTGGTCGCCTATTCCATCTGCATCGTCTATCTGGCGCTCCACGGCGTGGGAGAGGGCAGCCAGCCCCTCATGAGCCGGTGCTGCGGACGGCGGGACTGGCCGGGCCTCTTCCGCGTCCAGCGCTGGGCCGCAGGATTTGCCCTGCTGCTGGCCGCGGGAAGCGGGGTGATCTTCTGGCGGTACGGCGTGGAGATCAGTCTTTTCATGGGTGTGTCCCCGGCGGCCGCGGCGGCCTCCGGTGCGGTCTATCCGGTTTTCATTGCGTCGCTCCCCTTCATGGCGTTGAACCGCGTGGCGGCGTCCTCGTTCTACGCGGTGGGGCAGAGCCGGCCCGCGCAGTGCCTGTCCTGGGCGGAGCCTGTATTTCTCGGCCTGTTTCTGCTGGTGCTGCCGCCCTTCGGCGGGCAGACGCTGGTCTGGTGGAGCGTGACCCTGGCCCGGGCCGCGGCGGCCGTTCTGGCGGCGGGGCTCTGGATGCGCTGCGGCGGCGCCCGCGGAGAAACGGCTCCGGAGAGCGCGTGATTTCCTTTTTCTGACGGCCATCGGTATATGGCAGTGATCCCGGAACCACTCCGGGATTTTTACGTGGCCGTTTTCGGTGAAAATCTTCGGTATGGTATAATACAACTAATTGTATTCGTTTTTCAGGAGGCTCTTTTGGAAAAAGAACTGGTGATCATTGACGGCAACAGCCTGCTGTACCGCGCGTTCTATGCGCTGCCGCTGCTGTCGAAAAACGGCGTCTACACGAACGCCGTATACGGATTCCTGCGGATGCTCCTCGGCGTGTACCGCGCCATGGACCCGGAGTATATGGCGGTGTCCTTCGATAAGGACAAGCACACCTTCCGCATGGAGCTGTACGATGAATATAAGGGGACGCGGAAGCCTGCGCCGCCGGAGCTGGTGCCGCAGTTTGCGCTCATCCGGGACGTGCTCCGCGTGATGGGCATCGCCCAGTACGAGCTGTCCGGTTTCGAGGGGGACGACATTCTGGGGACGCTCGCCGCGCGCTACGAGGGCGAGCTGCCGGTGAAGGTCATCACCGGGGACCGGGACGCGCTGCAGCTGGTGAATGACCGCACGACGGTCTTCCTCACCCAGCGGGGCATTTCGGACATGGCGGAGATGACGCCCGGCGCGGTGAAGGAGAAATACGGCATCACGCCGGAGCAGGTGGTGGACATGAAGGCCCTCATGGGCGATGCGTCGGACCACATCCCCGGTGTGCCCGGCATCGGAGAAAAGACGGCGCTGAAGCTGCTCACCCGGTACGGCACGCTGGACGAGATCTACGCCCATGCGGATGAGGTGAAGGGCAAGCTCGGGGAGAAGCTCCGCAATGGCCGGGATTCGGCGTATCTGTCGCAGACGCTGGCCCGCATCCGCCGGGATGTGCCCGTGGAGGCGCCGCTGGAGTCGATGCATCAGCCGGTGCATGCGGAGGAAATGACGGCGCTGTTCCGTCAGCTCGGCTTCGAGCAGCTGGCGGAGGAATTCAGCAGCCTGCCCCGCTTCCGGGAGCTGGCGGCGGCCAAGCAGGAGGAAACGAAAAAGGAGGCCGCAGAGCTGCTGCGCTGGACCGGCAGGGAGGATCTGTCCGGCCGGGCGTGCGCGCTCTCTCTGGCGCTCACGGGGAAGGCGCCTTTTTACCAGTGGGATGCGGCGGTGATCGCCTGCGGCAGCCAGTGCTGGGAGGTGCCGGCGGAGGAGGCGGACAGCGCCGCCGCGGCGCTCCGCACGGCTTCGTCCGTGGCGGTGGAGGACAGCAAGAAGCTCTGGGAGAGCGGATTCCCCTGTGAGGGCCTTCCCTTCTTCGATCTGACGCTGGCGGCGTATCTGCTGGACCCCACGCGGGTGACCTATCCCCTGTCCTATCTGGCGGAGGCCTTTGGGGCTCTGCCCATCTACCCGGACGAGGCCGCTGACGATCCGTCGCGGTGCGCCCTCATTGCAGGGTTCCTCAACGGCATCTGTGAGACTGCCCGGGAGAAGCTGAAGGAGCGGGGCCTGCTGCGGCTCTTCGAGGAGATCGAGTCGCCGCTGGCGCCGGTGCTCGCGGCGATGGAAAAGGCGGGCATCGCCACCGATCAGGCCCGCTGGCAGGAGGTGCGGGACGACATGGCCCGCCGGGAACGGCAGCTTCTCCGCTCCATTTATGAGGAAGCGGGAGAAAGCTTCAATGTCAATTCGCCGAAGCAGCTGGGGCACATCCTGTTTGAAAAAATGGGCATGCCCGCCGGCAAAAAGACAAAGACCGGCTATTCCACCGCGGCGGACGTGCTGGAGACGCTCGCGGCGGACTATCCCTTCGTGAAGGAGATCCTGGAATACCGCACGCTGTCCAAGCTGATTTCCACCTATCTGGATGCGCTGCCCCAGCTGATCCGGCCGGAGACGGGACGCATCCACACGTCCTTCAATCAGACGGTGACCGCGACGGGCCGGCTGTCCAGCTCGGAGCCGAATCTGCAGAATATCCCCGTCCGCACGGAGGAGGGAAAGAAGATCCGCTCTCTCTTCGTGCCCGGCGAGGGCTATGACTGCTTCATTTCCTCCGATTATTCCCAGGTGGAGCTCCGCGTGATGGCCCATATGTCCGGTGACGAGAGCCTCATCCGGGCGTTCCGGGAGAAGGAGGACATCCACCGCCGGACTGCGGCGGAGGTGCTGGGCATCCCCATGGAGGAGGTCACGGCAGAGCAGCGGTCCCACGCGAAGGCCGTCAATTTCGGCATCATCTACGGCATCAGTGATTTCGGTCTGGCCCGGCAGCTGGGCATTTCCCGGCAGGCCGCGGCGGACTATATCCGGGTGTATTTCGAGCGCTATCCCCGCATCCATGCCTTCATGGAGGAAATGGTGGAGAAGGCCCGGGAGACCGGCCGGACGGAGACGCTCTTCGGCCGGGTGCGGGATTTGCCGGATATTCTGAGTAAAAATTTCAACCGCCGGTCCTTTGCGGAACGGACGGCCATGAATACGCCCATTCAGGGGACGGCGGCGGACATCATGAAGATCGCCATGATCCGCGTGGCCCGCGCGCTCCGCGACGGTGGATTCCGGAGCCGCATCCTCCTGCAGGTGCACGATGAACTGGTGCTGGAGGCCGTGCAGGATGAAGTGGAGGCCGTATCGGAGCTGGTGCGCCGGGAAATGGAAGGCGCCGCCGAGCTGAAGGTGCCGCTCGTGGCGGATGTCCACATCGGCCGGAACTGGGCGGAAACAAAGTAAGGGAGCAGAAGTATGTATCGTATCGGACTGACCGGCGGCGTGGGCTGCGGCAAGAGCACGGTGTCCTCCTATATGGCGCGGCTCGGCCTGCCCATCATCGACGGGGACAAGCTGTCCCGGGAGGCGGTGACGCCGGGGAGCGAGGCCATGGAGCGCATCCGTCAGGTCTTCGGGCCGGAGGTCTTTCTGCCGGACGGACAGCTGGACCGGGTGAAGATGGCGAAGCTCGTCTTTTCCGACGAGGACCGGCGGCAGGCGCTCAATGCCATCATCCATCCCTATGTGTGGCGCCGCACGGAGGAAGGGCTCATCACCGCGCAGAACGAGGGCTATCCCATCGCCGTGATGGATATGCCGCTCCTGCTGGAGATCGGCTGGCAGCTCCGCTCCGAGGCGGTGTGGGTGGTCAGGGCGCCGGTGGAGCAGCAGATCCTGCGGATGTGCGCCCGCGACGGCGCTACCCGGGAGGAGGCCCTCGCGCGGATACGGAAGCAGATGCCCACGATCAATAAAATCAATTATGCCGATGTCGTCATCGACAACAGCGGAAGTCTGGAAGCAACGGAGCAGCAGGTGCAGGAAGCCCTGCAGCAGGTGCCCGGCTGGGAGACCATGAGCCGGCGGTAAGGAGAGACCATGGCAGGAAGATACAGGAGGTACCGGAGAAGAAAAGAACGCAGGCCGTGCCGGGTGAAGCGAAGCGCCCGGTGGTTTGCGGTGCTTCTGGCGTGCCTCATGGCGGGCTTCCTGTATCTGGGCGAATGGCTCCTGCCGGCAGCGGTCTTTTTCCGCCCCACCAGAGAGGTGGAGCACCTCATCGAGGAGAATGCCGCCCGGTTTTCCCTCAGCCGGGAGCTGCTCCAGTCGGTCATTCTGGTGGAAAGCAAATTTGACCGGCACGCCGTGTCCAGCACGGGCGCGGTGGGCGTGATGCAGCTCATGCCCGACACTGCCGAATGGATCTCCGAGCAGAGCGGCCTTCCCGATGACGACCTGCACAATCCGGAGGAGAATATCCCCCTCGGCGCGTGGTATCTGGACTATCTCATCGGGAAATACAACGGCAATCTCGTGCTGGCGCTGGCGGCGTACAATGCAGGGCGGGGCAACGTGGACTCCTGGATGGAGGAGCGCGGCTGGCCGCCGGACTATGCGGATATCGAGGGCATCCCCTTCCCGGAGACGCGGGAATTTGTGCGCGCCGTCATCGAGAACCGGGACTGGCTGAAGGAAAAGAACCGCTCCTGAGCGGACAGAAAGGACAGATATGGAACTGACAGAAGATCAGGCGAAGCGCCGGCAGGGCTTCCTCGACTGGGATGTGGAACACCGCCTGCCCGCCGTCATCGGCGATTACCGGTTCCGCCGGGTGGACCGGCAGGAGGGGCGCATCTATCAGGCGTTCTCCTATGTGAGCGACGCCACCGGCTGGGAGGTGAAGGCTCTCTTTGACGAGGAGACCATGGACTACATGGTCAAGACCGATTTCCGCCTCTTCGTCATGACGGATATCGAGCTCATCACCGGGGATTTCCAGGCCTATCAGAAGGCGGTGGAGACGCTGCTGGAGAAAAACATGCGCCGGGAGCTCATCGACCGGAAGATCTCCGTCATCGTACAGGGGCGGGCCTTTTCCACCTGGCACTGGCAGGACGTGCTGCCTGAGACCGTCGGGGCGTACCGCCGCATGGTCGATCCGTCGCGGCCGCTCCTCGGCCTGAACGGGTCCTATATCATCGCCGTGTACGAATGTGCGGAAAAAGAACGGGGCATCGTCTTTTTCTACAATATGTTCCGCGACGAGTACTATGCAGAGATGAGCGCGGAGAAGATTCCCGTCATCATCCATCAGTACGATGCGAAGACCGCGGATGCGCTGGGGGCGCTGATCCGCCGCCATCTCGAAAAGGATCTGGAGGCGCTTCTCACCATGAAGCCCGAATCGTGAAAGCAGAGCAGAGCTCTGCTTTTTTCGTGCCCATAGCGGTGAAAAGCACTGGAAAAGGACGGGTATCCTGCTATAATTAGGGGAAAAAGGAGGGATATCCCATGGAATGGATACAGCTGGAAAACGGTGTGAAGATGCCGAAGCTCGGTCTCGGCGTGTGGCGCAGCGGCGACCGGACAGAACAGTCCGTGCTGTGGGCGCTCGAAGCCGGGTACCGCCATATCGATACGGCGGCCATGTACGGCAATGAGGACGCGGTGGGGCGCGCCATTAAGAAAAGCGGGATTTCCCGGGAAGATATTTTTGTGACGACGAAGCTCTGGACCGACGATGTGCGCCGGGGCCGGGCGAGAGAGGCGCTCATGGAAAGTCTGGCGCGGCTCGGCATGGATTATGTGGACCTCTATCTGATCCACTGGCCGGCCGAGGGCTATCAGAAGGCGTGGGAGGACATGACGGACCTGTACCACGAGGGCTGGTGCCGCGCCATCGGCGTCGCCAATTTTGAAGCGGACCATCTGGACGCGCTGCAGGGTGTATCGGATATGAAGCCGCTGGTGGATCAGTTCGAGAGCCATCCCGGCTTTGCCAATCAGGCCGTGCTGGACGCGGTGCTCGCCCGGCACATCGTGCCTGTGGCATACAGCCCGCTCGGCAAGGGGAAGGACCTCGCCGGCAATGCCGTGCTGGCCGCACTGGCCCGGAAATACGGGAAGACTCCGGCGCAGATCGTGCTGCGGTGGGAGCTCCAGCGGGGTCTCGTGGTGATTCCGAAGTCCTCCAACCGGGAGCGCATCCGTGAAAATACGGGCATTTTTGATTTCAAGCTCCGCCGGAAGGATATGGAGGCCATGAATGCCATGGATACGGGGACACGCCTGTCGGCGGACCCGCACCATCTTCCCTTCTGATACGAGCGACGTCCGGTCTGCGGCCGGGCGTTTTTGTGTGCCCCTGCGCCTTGACGAAACGGGGGATTGCATATACCATCGGTAAAAAACGGACGGGGTCCGGAAAGGAGGATCACATTGAGATGGATCTGGAAATGGATCCGGCGGCTGTTTCTGCTGTGTGTGGCCGCCGCGCTGGCAGCGGGGCTGTACGTGGGCAACACGGTCTATGAGGACCTGATCGGCTCGCCGTGGGACCGGATACTGGGCATCCGGAATCAGACCGGGGATCTGGTGCGGGTCCATGAGGGAGAGCAGGAATGGGGCTGGGAGCCGGTGGAGGTCACCGCCGGGGACGGCACCGTGCTGGCAGGGACCTATATCCCCCGCCACAGCCTGTCCCATCACACGGTGATCCTCGTGCACGGCCTGTATTCGAACCGCTCCATGTGCCTGCCGCTGGTAGAGATGTATCAGGAAATGGACTACAATGTGCTCCTCATCGACCTGCGGGGCCACGGCGAGAGCGGCGG
>JFBN01305028.1_pt1 | contig 28738 bp, 25 predicted proteins | sample 768741 | NCBI WGS metagenome assembly JFBN01 (sample SAMN01983846, study PRJNA193217) | chicken gut metagenome | biome: terrestrial biome; isolation source: ceca of Broiler chicken | host: Gallus gallus | place: United Kingdom: England | collected 2010-09-07
GCATGGCCTGTAAACAACTGGGGTTGGATGTGGGCCGATTTTGCTGCATCGGGTGAAATTTCGCAATACAAATTCCGTAGCAGTACAGTTAATGGATCGCCTGCGTTGGTATACACCTTCAAGAATCCTGCTGTTGTAACACCTAATGCTTGGAACCATGTGGTATTGGTATTTGAGTATAATGATAACTCACAATTCCGTTCGAAACTCTATTTGAATGGTGTTCTTCAAGAGTCTACTTGGACTTTCAACGGAGGATCGGGTTCGACCGAGGATTGGGCTAACATTAACTATGATATTTCGGCATCTGATTGGTTCTGCTTTGCCGGAGGTCGTGGTAGTTCACCCGTTTATAACAATGGTATTATCGATGACCTGATGGTTTGGGACGGTGCCATGACTCAAGAGGATGTAAATCAAGCCAAAGCAGGCCTCGATGGTAGCAATTTGCCAGAGAATGTAATTGCTTACTGGGATTTTGAGACCGACGCAGACGATGAGTACTATTTTGCTGCCAAAGGAAAGAAGGCCGATGCTAAGGCTTGCTCGTTCAAGACCGAGGCTGGTGTAGGCGAAGGTTCGGGCATTCAAACTCCTCAAAACCCGCTTTACATCTCGGGTTGTCCGTTCATTGCCGGAACAGCTTTCCAAGTAGAGACTCTCCCCACGTGGTCGACCAAACGTGGTGTATTCACCGAATCGACCGGTACCGATACCGAAGGTTCTACGAAGCTCTCTTACAGCAAGGGTGGCGATTACACCGTGACGCTGAAACTTGAAAACTCGCTTGGCTCGGATATGAAGACCTATCCTGTATTCAAAGTTGATGGTGGCGATGGTGTTGCCGACGAGGTTATGGGTGACATGCGCACCTATACCGTTGACGGTGTTCTCTTCGTAGAATTTGCCGAAGAGGGTACTTACCAGGTTGCCGTTTACAACGTATCGGGTATGCTCGTTGCTGAGAAAGAGGCTGCTGTTGCCGCTGGTCAGAACATGAGCATCACGCTCGGAGCCAAGGACGTTTACGTAGTGAAAGTCATGAAAGAAGGCAAAGTTGTTCGCGCTATCAAAGTGTTGAACCGCTAATGTGAAACGTGATTGTTCCCCTCGGGGAATAGGAATAAACTCTTATGGGGAGTGCGCCTCGAAAGGTGCACTCCTTTTTTTATTTTGTGGGGGAGCGGCGATAGACGGGATTGTATGGTTCGGGCCTGAGCCCGATGGAATCGGGAGGGGGGAGAGTTGGCAATAAATTTGGTTCGGAGCGGCGCATGTACTATTTTTGCACTATGGCGTTACCTCTCTATTTTGCTCCGTTACAGGGCTACACCGATGCTGTTTACCGATGTGCCCACGCCTCGCTCTTTGGTGGGGTGACGGCCTATTATACACCTTTTGTCCGAATCGAGAAGGGAGACTTTCGGCGGAAAGACTTGCGCGACATCGAGCCGACTCATAATGCCGGGGTACCGACCGTGCCTCAGGTGATTGCCTCGCAACCCGACGAACTGTGCCGATTGGTCGACAAGGTGGCCGAGTATGGATACCGTCGCATTGACATCAACCTGGGTTGCCCGTTTCCTATACTGGTTCGTCGCCATAAAGGCTCGGGCCTGTTGCCTTATCCCGACGAGGTGGAGCGGCTGTTGCGTGCGCTCGAAGGGTATGACGGTTTTACCTTCTCGGTGAAGATGCGGCTGGGGTGGGAGAGTCCCGACGAGTCGTTGCGGCTGTTGCCGCTTCTCGAAAGTGCGCCTGTGCGGCAGATTACGTTGCATGCCCGGTTGGGAAAACAGCAGTACAAGGGTGAGCCCGACCGGGAAGCCTTTGCCCGCTTTTATGAGGTTTGCCATCTGCCTCTTGTCTATAACGGCGACCTCACGACGGTGGCCGATATGGTGGCGATGGAGTTGCGATTCCCCCGATTGGCCGGATTGATGGTGGGGCGAGGATTATTGGCGGCACCCTGGCTGGCCGAGGCCTATGCCAATGATGGCGTCCTTCCGCCTGATCGGTACGAACGGGTGGCTCGGTTGCATGAACAGGTGTGGAATCACTATGCCGAGGTCTCTCAGGGAGCGCATCAGCTGCTTGCCCGCATGGCTTCGTTCTGGGAATACCTGTTGCCCGATGTCGACAAGCGCTTGCGGAAACGGGTGTTGAAAGCTCATTCGGTTGAGGCATACACCGAGGCTGTGCAGGCTCTGTGGCTCTCGATACGGGAGTATCGATAGGGTATTGATAGGGAATATTTTATGGTATTAGCGTTGGATAGGGGGCTCTCGATGAAGTATTGATTAAAAATTCCGATGGTTGTTTGCTTTCTCGATAGATTTGCTTATATTTGAGTAATATAGGATTCGGCCCGGTCGAGTCAAGGACGAAAAGATATAGATAGTTAAGAGAATAATCACCTGAAACCCTCACCTGTTATGGAGAAAGAGATTGTATTGTATCGTACATTCGACTCGGCAGTCGAAGCGAATATCGTGAAAGATGTTTTGGAGACGAACGGGGTGCCCTGTTTTCTGTCGAACGAGATTTTTTCAAGTGTCCTGCCTTTGACCAATTCGGCCGTAGGGGCAATCCGGCTGAATGTCTTTGCAGAAGATGTGGAGAAGGCCGATACCATTCTCAGCACCAAGACACTCCCCGATACCCAGGAGTAGGGGTTTGTCATGCCGCATGTGTAGCAGCCTCGGCTCCCGGATTCTCCGGGTGGGAGACGGGGGTTGAAAGTCCCTGCTTGATTTTGAAGCCGGTGAATACGACGAGAATCGACATGAGGGGACTCAGCAGATTGAAGAAGCAATAGGGCAGGTAGGTGAGTGTACCCACGCCCAGCACGGTAGCCTGGGTCATGCCACAGGAGTTCCACGGTATGAGCACCGAGGTGACGGTCACCGAGTCTTCTACGGTGCGGCTGAGCAGTCGGCTTTCGAGCCCGCGGTTGTGATACAGCTCCTTAAACAGGTTGCCGGTGAGAATAATCGACAGGTACTGGTCGGCAGTACAAGCGTTGAAGAAGAGACCCGATGCGACAGTCGAGCAGACGGCACTTTTGGGTTTGTGGACAAACCGCACGAAGAGGTTGGTAATGCTGCGAATCATCTGGCTGGCCGACATCACTCCGCCGAAACACATGGCGCAGATGATGAGCCAGATGGTATCCATCATGCCCCGCATACCTCGGGTGGCTACCAGTGCATCGATTTCGGGCTGTCCGGTCGACAGCGAGGTGCTCCCGAATACCGAGGTCATCAGGGCCTTGAAGCCGGTGGTAAAGTCGAGCGTATCGCCCGGGACGATTTGCAACAGAATGTGCGGCTGGAAAATCAAGATGCAGACGGCGGCGATGACCGTCGAGATGAAGAGCGTGATAATCGTGGGGAGCTTGGCCAGTATGAGTACCCCGGTGATGAAGGGTACCACCAACAGCCAGGGCGACAGGTTGAACTTTTGAGCCAGCGTCTCGGCAAAGAGTGCGCTCTGGGCCGTGTCGGTGTGGCTCATGGAGAACCCCGCTACGGTAAAGATGATGAGGGTGATGACCATCGACGGCACGGTAGTAATCAGCATGTAGCGTATGTGGGTGAAGAGTTTGGTCCCCGTGGTCGACGAGGCGAGTACCGTGGTATCGGATAGCGGCGAGATCTTGTCGCCGAAATAGGCTCCCGAGATGATGGCTCCGGCAATCCACCCTTCGGCAAACCCCAGAGCTTTTCCTATGCCCAGCAGGGCCACCCCGATGGTGGCGATAGTGGTCCAGGAGCTGCCGGTGATTACCGATACGATGGCACAGATGATGCAACACGATGCGAGGAAGAACCGGGGGGTGAGAATCTGCAACCCGTAGGAGATGAGGGTGGGGACTACCCCGCTGAGCATCCAGGTGCCCGAGATGGCCCCGATGAGCAGCAAGATGATGATGGCTGGGGTCACCTTTTTGATGTTTTTGGCCATGCCCTCTTCCAGTACGCTCCACTTGTAGTTGTATCGGCCCATGGCAATGGCCACACATACGGCCGAGGCCACCAGTAGCGACACCTGGCTGCCTCCTAGAAGGGCGTCGCTCCCGAAGGAGGGAATTACCAGCGCCAGCAGGGCTACAAGAACAATCAAGGGAATAATTGCAATGAAAGGTGCAGGTATTTTGGTTTTTTCGTTCATCTCGTCTCAATACTTTTATGGGTGCAAATGTAATAATAATGCAAATGTATTCCTGCTAAATTCCCCTAAAATTGAATAAATACACGTGTTTTATCGTATTATCAAATAAATATACATTATTAAATAACAAAAAGACCGGATAGAAACCGTGAGGTACTATCCGGTCGAGTCGTATGAGATCGGTCGAAGTCGGTCAGAAATGAAGCATGACACCGGCCGAGAAACTGCGCATCTCGGGAGCGTGGTTCTTCTGCATGATGTTGAAGGGCGACAGCTTCACGTAGAAGCCGAAGGTGCCATATCCGCCCTGGGCCATGATGTCGAGGTTGATGGGATTGGGCTTGATGCCTTTCTCAAAGAGTTGCACCTTTTGGCCGTCGGCGGTGGTATATTTGGTTTTGGTGCTGCTGTAAGTCTTGATGCCGATGACGGGACCCAGCGAGAAGAAGAGAGGTCCGTGCAGGAAAGCGCGGGTCTGCCACTCGATAAGCAGGGGTACGGTGAGGTCTACGGTTTTCAGCCGCGAGAAGTCGAGGTCGGCCCCTTCGGGACAGGGCACGACACTGATTTTCCCGTCTTGCTTGACAAAGTAGCGGTTCTCGTTCATGACATAGTTGCGCCAGTCGATACCCAGACCGGTGATGAATCCCCAGTTGTTGTTGCTGTGGATAGGAGTACAGATGGTGATGAAGTTCCAGAATATCTCGAACGAACCCGAGAAGTCGAGCGAGACCCCGTTGGGGTCGTTGAGAAACCTCAATCCGTTACCCATGCCGTTGCAGAAGCCGAAGCCCACGCCCGACCAGTGAGGGTCGAAGCGTTTGCGCTTCTTCTCCTTGTTGCCCGAGATGAGGTCGGAGAAGGGGAACGATACCGACTCGGATAGTTCCCACGAGGTTTGACGTTTCCCGTCGACGTAGCGCGACTCGTAGAACCGGTCGTAGGGTTTGCCTTCCTCGAAAACCTTGATAGAGACGATGTTGGCCGAGTCGTTGATTTGAATCTCTTTTTGATTGAAAAATACCGTAGTGTCACGTTCGCACTCATCGGCCCAGAGGGGCAGGGTGAGCAGCAGAGCAGGCAAGAGTGTAGCCAAGTGTTTCATATGGTCGATGTGTTTTTATTGTTTTTTCTTGATGAATAGATTGATAAGCCGGTCGAGCTGGGTGCGCCCTTCGAGATAGATGAGGGTGGCATTGCCCGGTGACAGTTTCCGGAAGAGGATAAAACGGTTTTCCCCACCCGGTGAGGCCGGGGGCAACTGGTAATATCCGGCCACGGTGTTGTCGCCCGACTTCACGGTTTCGCTGTTCTCGGCCTTGGAGCTGTCGCTCCGTACGGCCGCCTCGAAGAGCTCCACGTCGTCGGGTCGGTCGGTGAGGGTGATGCTGCGGAAGAGCGAGAGGTGATACTGCTCCAACTTTTTGCCTTTGATGTGTACCACCACAGCCTGTTTGTCGTGGTTGTACTGTCCCGAGAAGAGCGGTGCAATGGCCAGCCCTTCCTGGGCCCGGGCTGCCGGCAGGCTGGTAAGAAGCAGACAGCCGATAAGTATTTTGTAAAACAGTTTCATGACAAACGTATTTAGGGTAGGGTTTCGAGGGGTGAAAATATGGCGTCGAACTGACTCTCGACAGCGACGTCGGTCGAGGCGAACTGGGATACCGATTGTTGCATCTGCCTGATGACAACCTCGGGGTCGGTCTCTTTCTCGCCATACACATAGGCCACGCAAGTATCCCGGGGAGTGGTGTGGTAGACGATGCCTCCCGCCAGCAGGAGGGCGATACAGGCGGCTGCTCCTACCCAGGTGCGCCAGGTGTGACGACGGGCGACTTGCCGGTGAGGAGGGGTCAGACGCCGCCCTGTCCCGGTGAAAGCCAGTACGGCCCGGGTATCGTCGAAGCGGGGATCGGCCGTTGTCGAGAAGAGGTATTGCCGCAACTCCTCTTCTTCGCGCCGTGAGGTTTCGCCGGCGTAGTATCGCTCGATAAGTTGCTCCCAATCGTGGGGCGAGCGGCTGTCGTGTGTCGATGGATTACCGGTCATGGTTATGCAGTTTTTGATATTGTTCACGAATCGTTTTTCTTGCTCTCGACAGGTTCATGCGCACGGCCGTCGGCTGCATGTGCAGTTGCCGGGCAATCTCGTCGATTTCGAGTCCGCGGAAGTCGCGCATGTCGAGAATGGTCCGCTGGCTTTCGGTCAGTTCCCGGTCGATGAGCCTTTTTACCGCCTGGAACCGTTCGGCTATGGTTTCGCTTTCCGACGCGTCTTCGTCGTCGCAAGAGTCGTAACTCTCGGGATCGTACTCGGTGAATCGCGACTTTTGTCGGGCCCGGTCGATGCAGATGTGGCGGGTCGTGGTGACGGTCAGGGCCGAAGCCTCCTGCTCGTCCTTGATGCGCCCCCGCAACGGCCACAGCCGGCAGAAGGCATCTTGCAGGGCATCGGTGGCGTCGTCTTCGTCTTGAAGAATGCGACGCGACATCGACAGCAGATTGTCTCGCAGGCGGGTGAAGGCCGATAGCAGCGGTTCTTGTTTCATTGTCGGGCGGTACGACGGTTGGTTACTTTCTGTTTTTCTGTAAAAGTAACGAACGGGTATCGGCTTTGTAACAGAAAAAATGAAAAATATTTTTCGAGCAGGGACAAGAGGAGGTCTCACCCCGATGCCGGAGAGGGGAAAGGCGGGTCTAAAAATCGAATCGCAGACCGGCTTGCAGATTGATGTTGAGGGGTTTCTCCTTGCGAATGGTCGATACGTGCGAGCCGTCGTCGAAGTAGTAGACGATACCCGGCTCGGCATAGAGATTGACGTGGGGAGCCAGTTTGAGGGTGATACCGGCGGCGGCCGATACCGACCATTGCAGCGGGTCAACACGTAGGGGCTCGTCCTCGGTAAGCGACGGGCGGTCGTTGACTTCGTAGTGGGCCGACAGTTTCCCCGAGAGGCATTTCTCGACCATGCCACCCCCGGCCAGATAGAGGTCGAAGATGCGTTTGCGCAGGAATTTCCAACGAAGTTTCAGGGGTATTCCCAGGTAGTGCAACTGCTGTTTCTGGGTGTAGTAGGTGGCATCGCCGGCGGTGAGGTCGGAGGCGAGGTAGGTATAGACCAATCCCGTTTCGAGCGCAAAGGCCGGTGTGAGCGATTTCTCTACCGTAATGCCCACCGATACGGGAAAGTGGTGTTTCACGTCGGTCGTAGGCTGGGCGTTGATGTTTTGCAGCATCACGTGCTGGTAGGGCGAGACGCTCTTGCCCGAGGCTGGCGAGGCATCTTCGCCCAAAGGAATACTGGCCATCTCAATGAGGAAGTAGGGGGCAAGATTCCCGAATCCGCTGCGGTTGTCGGCGGCAGTAATCAGGCTGTTGCCCAGCGATAGGCCCACGGTCCAGCCTTCATTGGTGCGGCTACGGGTGCGTATGGGGCGACTGGCGGCCGGTTCGCTCTTGCCGGAGCGGGGATATAGCGAGTAGTTCTCGTGTGAGGACGATGAGGTTGTTGCTTGTGACGGTTGCTTTGATGAGGTCTCTCTCTTGGAATTGGCGATCTGTTGGCCGGTTGTTTGGTCGGAGTCGGGGACAATAGTTCGTGACTCGGCTACCGGTATGCTTTCCTCGGTTGATATGGTCCCAGGTGTAGCGGAGGGGGAGACACGCGAATCGGCAGTTCGAGTCGTGCGGCCGTTTACCGGTGATTGGACTTGGGAATAAAGCGGTTTCGTCGGGTTCGATGAGGAGAGCTCGTTGGCGAGAGCGGGGCGGTCGACTGCCGGTTGTCCGGTTTGAGCCGTTTGCAGGGGTGTCTCGTGCGAGGGGACTCCCGTCGAGAAATATTGCAACCCCACGAAGGTCCCCACCAGCACGGCAACGCAGGCTGCGGCGGCCCACAGCACGGCCCGGCGTCCCCAGGCGATACGGCGGGGCGCAATCTCGTCGGTCAGCCGTTCCCACACCTCGGGCGGGGGTGTGACCGAATGCCCGTCGAGCTGTTCTTTCCAGCGGTCTCTCCAATCTTTATCTCTATTCGTCTCCATGTTTCGACAAATACGTTTTGATTCGATTCATCAGCAATGTGCGGGCCCGGTACAGTTGCGACGAGGAACTCTTCTCGTTGATGTGCAGCAGCTGGGCAATCTCCTTATGCGATTTGTTCTCGAAAGTGAACAGGTTGAATACGGTGCGATAGCCGTCGGGCAACTCGGCGATGAAGCGGAGCAGCGTGTCGGGCGAGAGGTGTTGCACAAGAGAGTCGTCGCACGATTCGGGGTCGGCCAGGTCGGGAGCCTCGTCGATGTCGACATCGGTATGCTGTGCCTGTTTCCGGGCCTCTTCCAGAGCCGTATTCACCATGATGCGGCTCAACCAGGCTTTCAAAGAGCCCTCACCTCGGTAGTCGAACTTGTCGAATGAGGTGAACGCTTTGAGGAATCCGTCGTGAAGCAGGTCTTGGGCTGTATCGCGATTGCCGGCGTAGCGGATACAGAGGGCAAACATTTCGCCGGAGTACCGTCGGTAGAGTTCGGCTTGTGCCGAGGGCTCTTTTCGCTTGCAACACGCTACCAGCTCTGCTTCGTTCATTGTGAGAATCCTGTTATATAATAAATGCGACGATGTAAAAATACTGCACGGGCGGCGATAGAAAAATTGTTTTTCACTCTTTAACAATAGGCGATGCAGTATTTGCATCATACTTTCGTTTATCTCATAAAAAGTGGATAAAAACTAAAAACAAAGCGATATGAAAATGAAACATCTTTTGGGAGCCGGACTGCTGGGTGTGCTCCTGGCTTGCGGCTTGTCGTCGTGTGGCGATGACAAAAACGAGTACTATGTGCCTTATTCCTATGCCATAGGCGATATGGTAGTTGCCGAGGATCATGATCCGTATATTCTGTTGGATAATAAAAAAACGATGTTCCCCTCGAACGGGACACGGCTGCCCAACTATCTGACCAAGGACGGACAGCGGGTAATCATCAATTTCTCTTATCTTGACGGGAATCGTGAGGGGTATGATTATTACATACTTGTCAACGACATCGACTCGGTGCTGGTAAAGAATGTAATCCCCATTACTCCCGAGACGACCGATAGTATAGGCAACGACCCCATCAATATTCTCGACATGTGGACGAGCGACAAGTATCTGACCGTACAATTCGAGGTGCGCGGGCTGGGGCGTGAGAAACACATGATGAATCTGGTGCGCGATTATTCGCTGGCCTCCAACCCCGATTCCGAAGGGTATCTGCATCTGAACTTGCGTCACAACCGCATGAACGATCCCGATATCGACCACTATCTGTGGGGGGTAGCTTCGTTTCGGTTAGGCGACATCAGGACTGAATTCCCCGATTTGAAGGGTCTGAAAATCGAAGTGCGCACCATGAGTGATACGCGTGACTATACCTGCGATTTTGCCGAGAGTGAGACCGACGGCAGGGGCGTCGCTTCTGAGACGAACGAGAGGAGCATTGCCTCGTATGTAAAGTAGATATTGATAGTTCAGTCTATAACTGTTGAAGACCGGGTGCGGAACTTGTTTCTGCATTCGGTTTTTTTATGCCTCGTGGACTGTGATGGGAGGGGACAGGAAAGGAGAACAGACCGTTGGCCGTCCATGTGCATGAGCCGTTTGGGTTCAACTCGGGGTACTATCCGACAGACTCGTTTTTCATCACAGCGAACAACCGGTTTCGGATAGGGACAAAAAAAATTGATTGTCTCACGACAACCAATCTTTGTTAACCTTAAATCTAATACCATGAAAAACACAGTGCAAATATAAGCTCAAATATGCTGTCAAACATAATAATTGACCGGAAATTTGCTTGCGTTTAACTCATTTTAATCAATGTGAATCGTTTACAGGTGTTCTGTATAGAGTCTTTAACAGTTGAAAGGGAAAGATATAGCGGTTATTCTCTATTTCGGGATTTTGTTGTACATTTGTCTTTCGTAAAAAAGATGTGTCGAACAAGAGGCGGTCGGGCCAGACAATCCCCGGCGATTGCCTCGCAAAACAACAGTTATGAAGGTTGCCGATTTGTTAAGGACTCACGGGAGTACCGGTTTTTCGTTTGAGATATTACCGCCGTTGAAGGGAAGCAGTATCGAGAAGTCGTTCAAGACTATCGATACCCTGCGGGAATTTGACCCGTTGTACATCAATATAACGACACATCGCAGCGAGCTGGTCTACAAGGATACACCCGACGGGCTGTTTCGCCGGGTGTCGGAGCGTAGCCGTCCCGGCACGGTGGCGGTAGCCGCGGCTATCAAAAGCAAGTATCAGATACCCACGGTGCCCCACATGATTTGCAGCGGCTTTTCGGCTCACGAGACGGAGTATGCCTTGATCGACCTCAACTTTCTGGGCATCTGCGACCTGCTTATTTTGCGGGGCGATAAGGCCAAGCACGAGAGTCGTTTCACGGCGGTACCGGGTGGGTATGAGCACGCCATCGAGCTTGAAAAGCAGGTGAACCGTTTCAACGAGGGCTATTTCATCGACGGCACCCCTATGGACGTAGTCAGTTCTCGTCCTTTCTCATACGGCGTGGCCGGTTACCCCGAGAAGCACGACGAGTCGCCCAACCCCGAAGAGGATATGAAATGGTTGAAGGCCAAGGTTGATATGGGGGCCGATTACATCGTGACCCAGATGTTTTTCGACAACAGCAAGTTCTTCGACTTTGTCGACCGGTGTCGTGCCATGGGCATTACCGTGCCCATTGTACCGGGGCTGAAACCCATCTCGAAGGCATCGCAGCTGACGCTGTTGCCCCGGGTGTTTCACGTCGACATACCCGACGCCCTGGTACGCGAGGTTGCCAAGTGCAAGGACGATACCCAGGTGAAACAGGTCGGTATCGAGTGGTGCACGGCCCAGTCGCGCGAATTGAAGGCGCGGGGAGTACCCAGCATTCACTTCTATTCGCTGATGGCCGTCGACAGTGTCTACCAGATAGCCAAACAGGTTTATTAAACGCAAGGGAGAGATAGAGCGATATGTTTTTCAAAGATATAATCGGGCAAGATGAGGTGAAAGAGCGGTTGTTGCGCTCGGTCGACAGCGGCCACATAGCCCATGCCCAGCTGTTTTGCGGCCCCGAGGGGATAGGCAAGTTTGCCATGGCCATGGCCTATGCCCGGTATATCCACTGCACCAACCGTCAGCAGGGCGATGCGTGCGGGGTGTGCCCCTCGTGCCGGCAATATGCGGCGTTTACGCACCCCGATTTGCATTTTGTCTTTCCCATCGTGAAGGTCGAGAAGAAGAAACGCATCTGCGACGATTATCTGTCCGAGTGGTGCGAATTTTTGAAAGAGCATACCTATTTCGGCCTCGACTCGTGGCTGAGCTACATCAATGCCGACAACAAGCAGGCCATGATTTATGGCGAGGAGAGTGAGAGCATCTTGCGCAAAATGTCGTTGAAGAGCTACGAGTCGCCCTACAAAATCATGATTATCTGGTTGCCCGAGCGTATGAACGACACCTGTGCCAACAAGTTGTTGAAACTGCTGGAAGAGCCCTGTCCCGGCAGCGTGTTCCTGCTGGTGAGCAACAACCCCGACCGTGTGTTGGGCACTATACGTTCGCGGGCACAACGGGTCGAGATGCGGTCGCTCTCTACACCCGTCATCGCCGAGGCGTTGCAGAGCCGTTATGGCATAGCCGCACAAGATGCCGTGGCGGTGGCTCATGTGGCCGAGGGGAGTTACCTGCGGGCCTGCGAGTCGCTCCAATTGAATGAGGAGAGCCGCCTGTTCTTCAACTATTTCGTGCAGGTGATGCGCCTGGCCTACATGCGCAAGATCAAGGATTTGAAGGCGTGGAGCGAAGAGGTAGCCGACCTGGGTCGTGAGCGCTTGCGCCGTTTCCTCGCCTATGCTCAGCGCATGGTGCGCGAGAATTACATCTACAATCTGCACATGCCCGACCTCTCGTATATGAATCGCGAGGAGGAACAGTTCTCCACCCGGTTCGCCCCCTTCATACACGAGCGTAACGTGCAGGCCATCATGAAGCACCTGAGCGATGCCCAGAACGACATCGGGCAGAATGCCAATGCCAAAATCGTACTCTTCGACTTGGCCATCAAACTGATTCTGCTGTTGAAGAGTTGAGTCGGACGCATTTTTAACCCTAAAATGTACTACCGGCCCGAAAAAATGTGTATCTTTGTCGTCCCCTCGCAAGCGGGGGATACTGCCACTGGGGCTGACCGGTTTTGACAGCGGGTAGAAGTGGTGGGTAAGCATGCAGAGCGTTTGTTGCCCCGCTCTATAATCTCAGACAGCAAAAATTTAACTGGCGAAAATAACTACGCTCTTGCTGCTTAATCGAAGTACAGTAGATTAGCTTAATCTCTGCAACAGTTGCGGAGACAAGACATCACCCGGTTGCTGTGGTTCCGAAGCGTTCCGAAACGGTGGTGCAATAATATCGGAAATAGTCGAAGGCAGGTTTCGGGCCGACGATGAAATTTTAGAAACTAAGGTGCAGATTGGTGGCTTCGGTCTTGTCTGTGCCCGACAACCAAAGCGAAGATAAGCATGTAGAAAGCTCATTAGTTCCTCGTTTGGACGAGGGTTCGAATCCCTCCAGCTCCACGGATAAAAAACGCAAGAGTTTATGACAAAACTCTTGCGTTTTTTTTGTGCGTTGAAACGAATCGGGGCGACCTCGTTTTTCGAGGCCGCCCCGTTGTTCTCTTTTCTGAGTCGAAGCCGCGGGCCTATTGCGCCCCGGCGTTCTATGCGGTTATCGTTTGAGCAGTTTCACGGTCTTGATCATGTCGCCGTCCTTCACTTTCACCAGGTAGCAGCCATTAGCCAGGGAGCTGATGTTGGCAGGCGTTTCGGCCGTTGTCAATACCTGCTTGCCGGCCAGGTCGAAGAGGGTTACCGATGCCGTCTCGCTGGCACCGTTGACATAGAGCATACCGCCTTGACAGTAGATCGAGAGAGCGTCGGTGTTGGCATTGTTGATACCGCTGATAGCTGTGAACTTAACTATATAAATCTTGCTGCCGGTCAAGTGGCCGATGGCGTATTCGTTGTTTTGAATCTGGTCAAACAGCGAGATGTTGTCGCCCTCGGGATTGTTCTCGGCAAATTCCGATACTTTGTAGTTCTCGGCCGGTTTGAACACCAGTTTCAGGTTCACGTTCGACGGAATCTGGTCGTAGCCGCTGGGATATACGGTACCCTCTTCGTCGGTGATGTCGACGGTACCGTCACCTTCGACGATGCAGGTTACCTGCCAGTAGAGGATTTGTTCGGCAAAGGTGGCCTCGACAGTCGTGTTGCCGTCGAGTGATGCGATGGTATAGGCGTTGTCGGTTACCTCGTCGATTTTCTCCTCACCGTTGATCAGAAGGGAGGTCAATTCATACCCTTCGGCCGGAGTTATTTTCAGTGTCACTTTCGAACCCATGGTGATTTCGCTGCCAAAGGCGGTAGCCTCGGTGGCATCGTTGACAAACATCTCGATTTGACCGTTGGCAACAGCCGTGTAGCTTACGGTAGCCTTGTCGGTGAAGGTAACGGTTACCTCGGTATCGTCCTCGATGACGAAGGTGGTACCCTCGATGGGTTCGTCGTTAACCAATATCTGGTCGAGTCTGTACCCTTCGGCCGGTTCGGCTACGACGGTGAGAGCGGTGTATTGCAGAATCGTTCCCGCATTCACCTCGTTGTTCTCGGCATCGACCACTTTGAAGGTTCCGCCCGTGGTGGGTTGAGTAAGGGTGAGCTGATAGCTCGGGAAGGTGTGACCCTCTACAATTTGTACGGAGATGAAATCGCAGGTGTAATTTTGAACCCAGCCCAAATCTTCGATAGTGCCTTGTACGACACCGGCCGGGCATGATCCTTCATAGGAACTTTTGTTCTTCAATTCGGCCTGGGAGTCCGATTCTATCTTGTAGTAGGCAATCAGTTCTTGGGGAATGTTTCCTTGGGTATATCCGCCGAGAATCGACTCTTTCAACTCTTTTTCGGTCAAAGCCTTGTTCCAGAGTTGAACTTCGTCGACGTAGCAGGAGAATCCGCCGTTGCCCACGAAGAATACACATTCGTCTTGGAGTAACCCGATGCCGTGACCTTCGCGCTCTCCACCTTCTACAATTGTACCCAAATCGCCGGTCCCGGCCAACTGACCGTGGCCCAGAATCTGACCTTCGGTACTAACGGCCTTTACCCAGGCTGACATGGTGAAGTTACGGACCCGGTGGTCGGTTCCAGTCGGATTCCCGTTGTTTCACGAGTCGTTTACGCCGTTCTCGTGTTCGCCCAAGACGATATCGTCGAAGCGGAACTGGTATTTATACGTGCTGTTGGATTCGGGTACCAATACAGCTTTGGGGCTTTCGGTCTCTTGGGCCTGACTGCCGAAGAACGGTAAAAGTGTTGCTAATAATGTAAGGAGTAGAAATGGTTTTCTCATGATAAAAATATTTAGTTAAACAATGCTGTCCGATTATATCCTATTATATATGTCTGATTTCAAAAATTGCCCCCGTAATTAAGGTTAACCTTTTATGAATCAAGAATTAAAATTATGTAAAAATTTTAATAAAAGATACTTTCACAGTCAATTTTTTTATCATTTTTTTTGACTGTGATATTCTTGTTTGGAGGGTGAGTCGACGGCGGGGAATGGGGTATGACAACTGTTGCCGGGGATATGGGGTTGTCGTGTTGGTTGGAGTGATGGGGCGATGTTGCCAAGATGGGTGATTCTTGGTTCAATTATGTGTCTTTACATGGTGATGATGGAGGGGTAGAAAAAAACGGGGTGTCTTAACAAAGACACCCCGGTTTGAATATGCTGTCTAAGATTAATTATTCAGCACTCTCGGCAGCAGGAGCAGCCTCTTCGGCGGGAGCTTCTGCGGCAGCGGCAGCTTCGGCTTCTGCTTTGGTAGCGGCTTCAGCCTCGGCCTTGGCGGCAGCTTCGGCAGCTTTCTTGGCAGCTACGGCTTCTGCTTTCACTTTGTTTTTCTCTACTTCCTCTTCGAGACGTTTCTTGGCGGCAGCGTCTTTGGCGGCAGAGATTTTAGCCTTTTCGGCATCGGTAACCGATTTCTTGTTTTTCAACCAAGCCTCGAAGCGTTGCTCGGCAACCTCTTCGGTAAAGGCACCTTTCTTTACACCGCCCAGCAAGTGTTTCTTCAACAATACACCTTCACGAGAAAGAATGTTGCGCACGGTGTCGGTGGGTTGAGCACCCGTTGTCAGCCAATACAAAGCCCTTTCGAAATTCAAATTTATTGTAGCAGGATTAGTGTTCGGATTATAAGAACCTATCCTTTCAATAAACTTACCATCACGTGGTGCCCTGCTATCGGCGATTACAATTTGGTAGAACGCATAGTCTTTGTGACCAAAACGTTGTAATCTGATTTTTGTTGCCATTTGAAATTTTTTAATTGGTTAGTATTTGCATTAGCGGCGCAAAGGTAGTGTTTCTTTGTGAATCGTGCAAATAAAAGTCGCTTATTTTCTTTCGGTTCACTGGATTTGTGTGCCGGGGAATAGGGCTCGATTCGCTGTTAGCGGGATTGCGGGCATAGTGCCTCTTCCCACCGTTTAGGGTCGAACCCCACGAGCACATGGGTGTCGGTTACCAGCAGCGGGCGTTTGATGAGCATGCCGTCGGAGGCGAGCAGGGCGATGAGCTCGTCGGGCGACGAGACCGGAATTCGCTCTTTCATATTCAACTCGCGGTACCGTTGTCCGCTGGTATTGAAGAACTTTTGCAGCGGCATGCCGCTGCGGGCAATCCATTGGCTGAGCTCCTGGGCCGATGGGGGAGTCTCGACAATGTGTCGGGCGGTTACTTCGATGTGGTGGTCGGCGAGCCATTTGGCCGCTTTCCGGCAGGTGCTGCACGGCGGGTATTGAAAAAACAGAGTTTCCATCTTGGATTATTTAAAATGAGATACGGTGGATAAAGGTAGTAAAAAAAGAGATATATTGGTCTGTAAGGATTGTTAATACTTGGTGAGGTGGAGTTTCTGAGGAAATTATTTATCTTCACCGCTGAAACGTGAATGATTATGTCCTCCTATTCCCGAAAATCGACTCGTAACAAGGCCCTGTGGGGCTATCTGCTGCTGGTTGTCGTGCTGCTTTCCTCTTCGTGGTTTGTCTATCATGAGATAAGTCTGCTGGTCTCGATACGGGAGGTCGAGGAGGATATGAGCGTGAAACGGCATCGGGTATCCGATGCGTTGTCGATGCTCTATCGCACCGAGACGTTGGGACAATCGTTGGTCTGGGGCCGCTATTCCGACTATCCGGTTTACCGGCAGTTGATGAACGAGGTGGTGTCGTGTGTCGATTCGTTGTGCACGATCACGACCGACTCGGTACAGTTGTCGCGTATCGACAGTATCGTATTTTTGTTGAACCGGAAGAATACGGTAATCCGCCGGTTGATGAGTACCACAATCGATGTGGCTGAGGAGCAGAACCGCAACATTGAGAATATGATGCGCCAGCAGGATTCCCTGCTGTTGATTCATAAACATCAGCAGACGCTGTCGCAACAGAGCGATTCGCTCATCGAGAAGCGTCGCCGGCGCAATCTGTTCGGGCGTATAGCCGATGCCATTTCGGGCAAGTCGCCCGTGCGGTTGGACAGCATTCGGGGGGAGTCGAAGCGGATAAGCGCATTGAGCGATTCGCTGGCTTCCGACTTGCGGGCGATGGAGAGTGGCTTCAACGAGAGTCGTGAGCTCTCGAAACAGGCGCTCGAACGGGAGCGTTGGCGGCTGCGGAATGACAACCAGCGGTTGAGCGGACAGATAAGCCGGTTGATGAACAGCTTCGAGCAGGAGCAGTTGCTGGTATCGGAGCGGATTCTCGACCGCAACGAGGAGATACGTCAGGAGTCGATGAATGCGCTGCTGGGTGTGGCCTCGGGTGCGATTGTGCTGGCGGTGGTTTTCGGAATAATGGTTTGGCGGGGGTGGATGCGCGACGACCGCTGGCGCCGCGAGTTGGAAGAGGCGCGCCGTCGGGCCGAGGAGCTGTTGGAGGCTCGTGAGAAGTTGATGATGACGATTACACACGACTTCAAGGCTCCGTTGAGTTCGATTATCGGGTATGTCGAGTTGATGATGCGACTCGACAACAGCGAGCGGCAGCGCTTCTACTTGCAGAACATGAAAGCCTCGTCCGACCACCTGCTGGCGCTGGTGAGCGACCTGCTCGACTTCTATCGGTTGGAGTCGCACAAGCTCGATGTGAATCACCTGACTTTCAATCCGCGGGCCCTCTTTGAGAAAATCGTGTCGGCCATGCAGCCGGTGGCCGACAAAAAGCAGTTGAAACTGGTGTTGAAGGCCGAGCCGTCGGCCGATGCCACCTTCGTAGGCGACCCCTTGCGCATACAGCAGATTGTCGATAACCTGCTCTCCAATGCGTTGAAATTTACGGCCCAGGGCACGGTCACGGTACATGTGTTTGTACGGGTACGTTACCTGGTCTTTTCGGTAAGCGATACGGGGCGGGGCATAGCCCGCAACGACTTGGAGCAGATATTCCAGGCCTTTACCCGTCTGTCGTCGGCACAGGGTGTCGAGGGGTTCGGGTTGGGGCTGACCATTACCCGGCAACTGGTCGATTTGATGCACGGCCGCCTCGATGTGCGTAGCATGGAGGGGGCAGGCAGTACCTTCACTGTAGAGATTCCGCTCGACGAGGCCGATGAGGAGCGTACGGCCGAGACCGTCCCTCCGGCTTTTGCCGGTCGTCGTTGCTTGTTGCTCGACGATGACAAACTGCAACTGACCCTTTTTGAAAATCAGCTGAAACAGTTGGGCGTAGAGGCGGTGCCTTGTGTGCGGGCCGAGGAGGTGTTGAGCTATCTCGAACACGAGCCGTTCGATGTGGTGTTTACCGATATGCAGATGCCCGAGATGGACGGGGTGCAGTTTCTGAAATCGTTGCGAGCGTCGGAACTCGCGCAGGCCCGGGCGATACCGGTAGTCGTGGTGACGGCCCGCAGCGATGCCGACCGCTTGTTGGCTGAGGGTTTCTCGGCTATCTTGCACAAGCCCTTCTCGTTGGCCCAACTCACCGACTGTCTGTCGGCTGTTTGGCAGGAAACTCCCCGGCCGGTTGTCGGGGAGTCGGTACAGCCCGGGGCTGATCACTCGACGGGCGGGTATGACTTTTCGTCGTTAACCGCTTTTGCCGGCGATGATGAAGCGGCCCGTCGCAAGATATTACAGACCTTTTTGCAAGAACTTACTGCCCAAATCGATGAGGTGGAGGCTGCCCGGCAGCGTCGCGACGGCCTTGTCGTGACTCGCGTGGCTCACAAGTGGCAGCCTATCTTTGCCATGTTGAAGGCCACAGACGTGTTGCCGCTGCTCTCGCGCCTGGAAGAGGAGGGGGCCGGCACGTGGACCGACGAACTGTCGGCCCATTTGGTACGAGTGCTCGATTGTGCCGGACAGGTGCGCGACGAGCTCCAATCTATATTAAATAAGGAGGAACAAGCATGAAACATATTCTTATCGTCGAGGACGACACGACTTTTGCCGTCATGTTGCAGACCTGGCTTTCTAAAAAAGGGTTTCGCATTACTGCGGTTTCGGGGGTGGGGGCTGCCCGACGGACGTTGCAGGACGAGCCGGTCGACCTGACTCTTTGCGACTTGCGTCTGCCCGATGGCGAAGGCATCGACCTGTTGGAGTGGCTTAATGCCCGTCGGCAGGCGGTACCGGTTATCGTGATGACCAGCTATGCCGCTATCCCTTCGGCCGTGCAAGCCATGAAGCTGGGAGCCAAGGACTATGTGGCCAAGCCGGTCAATCCCGAGGATTTGTTGCAGAAAATCAACGAGGCTCTCGGGGCTGCGGACACCGCGGCCAATCCGGCAAAGCCTGTGGCGAAACTGTCCGGGAGCGGAGGCACCGAAGAGACCTCGTTCCTCGAAGGGCAGAGCGAAGCCGCCCGCCAACTCTACTCCTACGTGAAACTGGTGGCCCCCACCAACATGTCGGTGCTGATAAACGGGGCAAGCGGTACCGGCAAAGAGTATGTAGCCAAGCGCATACACCAGTTGAGCAAGCGGGCCGACAAACCGTTTGTCGCCATCGATTGCGGGGCTATTCCCAAGGAGTTGGCCGCCTCCGAATTTTTCGGGCATAAGAAAGGTTCGTTTACCGGAGCCATCGAAGATAAGGTGGGAGCCTTTGTCGAGGCCGACGGCGGTACGATATTTCTCGACGAGATAGGTAACCTCAGTTACGATGTGCAGATACAGTTGCTGCGGGTATTGCAGGAGCGTCGGGTCAAGCCCATAGGTACGACCTCCGACGTCAAAGTCGATGTGCGGTTGATCGCCGCCACCAACGAAGATTTGAAGTCCGCCATTGCCTCCGGCTCCTTCCGTGAAGATCTGTACCACCGCATCAACGAGTTTACCATCTACATGCCGCGTTTGTGCGAACGAGGGGAAGACATACTGCTTTTTGCCAATTTCTTTCTCGACCAGGCCAATCGTGAGTTGGAGAAGCCGGTCCCTGGATTCCGCCCCGATGCCATGGAGCAAATCAGCCGTTACCCTTGGCCCGGCAATTTGCGCGAGATGCGCAATACCGTGATGCGGGCGGCCTTGCTCGCCCAGGGTGTTCCCATCGGCGTGGAGCACTTGGGGTTGGACTTGGGAGCCGATCGACAGACTCGCGTCCTGCACGACCCCGACAGCGAGCGGGCCAAGATTGTGGCGGCCCTGCAACGTTGCTCGGGCAACAAGAGTAAAGCCGCCGAGATGCTGGGCATCGACCGAAAGACCCTGTATAATAAGCTGAAACTGTATCGTATCGAATAAGTCTCAAAAAAAAACGGGTTTTAAGAAATCCGACAAGCCTCTTTTAAGTGTGGAGGTGTGGAATTTTTCCACACCTCCACACTTTTATTCCACACAATTCCACACGAGTTGTATTGTTGTTATTTGTAATTATATTATTGATAATTAATATGTTGAATTCTTTTTATAACAGTTGGCATGGCGGTTGTATTTTTATTGGACGAAGAATGGAATATACAAGTGTACAATTAAAAAAATGTGGAATTATGAAAAAGTTAATGTTATCAGTTGCCGTATTTATGATGTCGGTTAGCGTTACGTCTTTTGTTTCGTATGCACAATGTCCGAGCGAAGAACCGGCACCTACCGATAGTGTCCCCGCACAAGAACCCAAAGGGGAAGCATTTGTGTTTTGTCTGAATGAAGAGCCGGCCCCTGCCGATAGCGTCCCCACTCAAGAACCGAAGGGTGAGAACTCTTTGTTCTGTCTGGCAGAGGAGCCGGCTCCCACCGACAGTGTTCCTACCCAGGAGCCCACGAAAGAGGAACCCCAAGGCCAACTTTCGTTGCTCTGCCTGACCGAGGAACCCACCGACAGTGTTCCTACCCAGGAACCTGCAAAGGACGAACCCCAAACCAATCTCTCTATCGCATAACTTTTGTATCGGTAAAAGCGAGTTAATCCTTAAAAGGCGTTCTTATTTTTTTATCTGTTTTAGTGAAGATGATGATTCCGGTGTTCCTTTGTGATGAAGGGATGCCGGAATTTTTTTAGCTGAAAATACATAAAGTATCTATTTTTTGCATCATGGCTTAATTGTCGCTATGAGGTTATATGAAGAAAGTGGAATGCACGCAAAATTTTTCCCCGCTAGCAAGGCTTGTAAATAAAATGCTTCGTATTTTTGTTCCAACTAACCACAATCTTAAAAGAACAAGAATATGAAAAAGACAATGTTGTTTATAATGTGTTGCTGTGGCTTGATGCCGTTTGGTGCAACGGCACAGAAAAATGCACAGGAGTGGGGTAACTATCCATATTATGCCCAAGAGAACGTGCCCTTGCGGTCGGCAACTACGGTACCGGGGCGGGTGGTCTTTATCGGTAATTCCATTACGGCCGGGTGGGTTAATCAACACCCCGACTTTTTTACCCAAAACGGATATATCGGTCGGGGCATTAGCGGGCAGACCTCTTACCAGATGTTACTTCGTTTTCGGGAAGATGTTGTTGCGCTGGCTCCCGAGGTAGTGGTCATTAATGCCGCAACGAACGATATAGCCGAGAACACGGGGCCGTATGTTGAGGAGTATACGTTTGGGAATATTGCCTCGATGGCCGATTTGGCCCGGGCCAATGGCATCAAGGTGATTCTTACCACAACTTTGCCAAGTTCTCATTTCAGGTGGAATCCGGCCATTAAAGATGCTCCGGCTAAAATCACGGCCTTGAACAACCGGTTGAGGGCGTATGCACAGGAACAGGGCATACCGTTTGTCGATTATTATTCCGATATGGTTAATTCGGAAGATGAAGGTCAACAAGCCCAATATACCGGAGACGGAGTTCACCCCAATTCGCAGGGTTACGACGTGATGGAGGCTTTGATAACTCCTGTGATAGAATCGTTGCTGCACTCGAATTGATGAGACAACATGAATTTAGAAAGAAGAGCGAGTCTCCCGTTGGGGAAACTCGCTCTTCGATTATTTGAGACAAATATTGCTTTGCGCGCGATTAAACTATACCCTGAGCCATCATGGCTTTGGCCACCTTCATGAAGCCGGCGATGTTGGCACCCTTCATGTAGTTGATGTAGCCGTCGGGTTCGGTACCGTATTTCACACATTGAGCGTGAATGTCGCTCATGATTTGGTGCAGACGTTTGTCCACCTCTTCGGCACTCCACGAGATGTGCATGGCGTTTTGGGTCATCTCCAAGCCCGAGGTAGCCACGCCACCGGCGTTGACAGCTTTGCCCGGGCCATACATGATGCGGTGGTTGATGAAGAGGTCGATAGCCTCGGGGCGGCAACCCATGTTCGAGATTTCACCCACACAGATAACACCGTTCTCAATCAGCTTCTTGGCATCTTCTTCGTCGAGTTCGTTTTGAGTAGCACAAGGCAGGGCGATGTCGACCTTTTGTTCCCAGGGACGTCTGCCGGGGAAGAACTGAACACCGTATTTCTCGGCATAGGGAGCCACGATGTCTTCGCCCGAGGCGCGCAGTTCGAGCATGTAGTCGATTTTCTCGCCCGAGATACCGTCGGGGTCATATACATAGCCGTCGGGTCCCGATATGGTAACCACCTTGGCCCCCAGTTGGGTAGCTTTCGAGGCGGCACCCCAGGCCACGTTGCCGAATCCGCTGATGGCAATCCGTTTGCCGGCAATGTCGATGCCCTTGGTAGCCAACATTTGTTTTACGAAATAGAGGCCTCCGTAACCGGTAGCCTCGGGGCGGATAAGCGAGCCGCCGAATTCGAGACCCTTGCCGGTGAACGTGCCGGTGTGTTCGTGGGTGAGTTTCTTGTACATGCCGAACATGTAGCCCACCTCGCGGCCGCCTACGCCTATGTCGCCGGCCGGTACGTCGGTGTCGGGCCCCAGGTGGCGCCACAACTCCAACATGAAGGCTTGGCAGAATCGCATGATTTCGGCGTCGGACTTACCGCGCGGGCTGAAATCGGAGCCGCCTTTGCCGCCGCCCATGGGCAGTGTGGTGAGGGCATTCTTGAAGGTTTGCTCGAAACCGAGGAATTTCAATATGGAAAGGTTTACCGAAGCGTGGAATCGGATTCCACCCTTGTACGGACCGATGGCGTTGTTGAATTGCACGCGGTAACCCAGGTTTACTTGTACTTCTCCGTTATCGTCTACCCAGGGAACTTTGAAGGTGATGATGCGGTCGGGCTCGACAAGCCGCTCGATCAGTTTGGCTTTCTCGAACTCGGGGTGTTGGTTGTAGACCTCTTCGATGGAGAGTAACACCTCGTGTACCGCTTGTAAATACTCCGACTCACCGGGGTGCTTTGCCTCCAATGATGTCATGATGTGCTCGATGTTCATAGTCGCGATATTGTTAAGTTAAATTCTTGGTTGGGTATCTCCCGCGAGAGATACTCGTTTCTCTTATCGCAAATGTACGTATTTATATGGATAAAAAAATTTTTTTTACTACTTTTGAACAGTTAAATGGTGAAAAAATAGAATGACATTTTGCAAGCCGAAATCGACAATAGAATAATGAATCGACCTAATATAAATCAATTATATCTGAAAGACACCTCTTTTGCTAACTTAATGCAAAAAAGAGTCTTTAATGTCTTGCTTGTTGCAAGCCGTTACGATGCCTTTATCATGGAGGAAGACGGGCGGGTCGAAGAGCAGATTTACTTTGAATATGTGTCGCTGAATCTGAGCTCGCCCCCCCGGGTGAAGCAGGTGACGACCAACGAGGAGGCCTTCGAGGAGCTGGCCATGAAGCGCTACGACCTTATCATCACGATGCCGGGTGTCGACTGTTCTGAGACCTTCACCCAGGCCAAAGCCATGAAGCGCCTCTATCCTTATATACCTATCGTGGTGCTTACCCCTTTCTCGCACGAGGTGTCGAGACGCATTGCCAAGGAGGACCTGAGTGGTGTCGACTACGTGTTCAGTTGGCTGGGTAACGTCGATTTGCTGGTAGCCATCATCAAACTCATCGAGGATAAGATGAATGCCGAGGGCGATATTACCTCGGTAGGGGTCCAGCTCATTTTGCTGGTTGAGGACTCTATTCGTTTCTACTCCTCCATCTTGCCCCATCTGTACAACTTTGTGTTGAAGCAGTCGCAGATATTCTCGACCGAGGCTTTGAACGAACACGAGCGCATGTTGCGCATGCGGGGGCGGCCCAAGGTGATGTTGGCCCGTACCTACGAAGAGGCCATGCAGATTTACGAAAAATATGCGGGGAATATGTTGGGCATCATCTCTGATGTCTCCTTTATCCGGGCCGGCGAGAAGGATAAGAAGGCCGGGATAAAGTTTTGTTCCTACGTGCGCTCCTGCGATCCCTATCTGCCGCTCATCATCGAGTCGTCGGAGTGGGAGAATCACAAAGAGGCCATCAAGTTGAACGCCTCGTTTCTGGACAAGAATTCCAAGAAATTGCCGGTCGACTTGCGGAAGACGATTTTGAAAAATTTCGGCTTCGGCGATTTTACCTTTATCAATCCCCACACGGGCGAACCCATTGTTACGATTAAGAATCTCAAAGATTTACAGGATAATATCGATATCATTCCCGACGAGTCGCTCTACTATCATGCCTCGCGCAACCACATATCGCGCTGGCTGTACTCGCGGGCCATATTTCCCATGGCCGAGGCTTTGCAACCGCGGCGTATTACCGACCTGAGTGAGATTTCCGAAATCAGACAACTCATTTTCGATGCCATCGTGCAGTACCGGAAGATGAAGAATCGGGGAGTCGTGGCCATCTTCAAGCGCGACCGTTTCGACAAATATTCCAACTTTGCCCGCATCGGCAACGGTTCGCTGGGCGGCAAGGGGCGCGGTCTGGCCTTTATCGACGCCATGATCAAGCGCAACCCCATTTTCGACGATATTGAGGGAGTGAACGTAACGGTGCCCAAAACGGTGGTCCTGTGTACCGACATCTTCGATACCTTTATGGAGAGTAACAACCTTTATCAGGTGGCACTCTCCGATATTTCAGATGAAGAGATTCTCGAACGTTTTCTCCAAGCCAAGCTCCCCGAAGAGTTGAATCCCGACCTGCTGGCCTTCTTCGACGTCGTGGGCAAGCCTATTGCCGTGCGCTCGTCGAGCCTGTTGGAGGATTCGCATTACCAACCCTTTGCCGGCATCTATTCGACCTACATGATACCGGCTCTCGACGACAAGGAGGAGATGTTGCGCCTGTTGCTCGATGCCGTGAAAGCCGTCTATGCCTCGGTATTCTATGCCGACAGCAAGGCTTATATGACTGCCACTTCCAATGTGATTGACCAGGAGAAGATGGCCATCATCTTGCAAGAGGTGGTGGGTACACAGTATGGCGACCGTTACTATCCTTCATTTGCCGGGGTAGGGCGGTCGATCAACTATTATCCCATCAACGACGAGAAAGCCGAAGACGGAGTGGTCGATTTGGCCATAGGGCTGGGCAAATACATCGTCGACGGTGGTCGCAGTCTGCGATTCTCGCCGCGGCACCCCAACAAGATATTGCAGACCAGCACCCTCGACCTGGCTCTGCGCGATACCCAGACCCGCTTCTATGCCTTGGATATGACGCGGAGCGGGAAAAAATTCTCGATCGACGACGGATTCAATCTGTTGAAACTGTCGGTGCGCGATGCCGAAAAGGACAACTCGTTGCGCCTCATGGTCTCGACCTACGATCCCATGGACCAAATCATTCGCGATGGCTATTACGAGGGAGGCCGCAAGGTTGTTACCTTTGCCAATATCTTAAAACACAATGCCTTCCCGCTGGCTACGATACTCGACTCCATGCTCACGGTGGGGAGCCGTGAGATGGGACGTCCTGTCGAAATCGAGTTTGCCGGCAACCTCAACGGGGCGAATGGTACTCCCGGTACCGTCTATTGGTTGCAGATAAGGCCAATCGTCGACATGAAGGAGATGCTCAACGATGAGGTGATGGATTTGCCCGACGAGAAAACCATCTTGAAAAGCAATACAGCCCTGGGGCATGGCGTCATGGACAACGTGTGTCACATCGTTTATGTAAAATCACAAAACTTCAAACCTTCAAATAATGTCAATATAGCGAGGGAAATCGAAAAAATAAATCGTACCTTTACCGAGCGGGAAGAGTATTATATTCTCATTGGACCCGGCCGATGGGGGTCGAGCGACTCCTCATTGGGCATACCGGTGAAATGGCCTCACATCTCGTCGGCGCGTCTCATTGTCGAGTCGGCCCTCGACAACTACCGCATCGAACCGAGTCAAGGGACACACTTCTTCCAAAACCTGACCTCGTTTGGCGTGGGCTATTTCACGGTCAACTCATTTGCTGGCGACGGTTACTACGACGAGGCCTACCTCGACAGCCTGCCGGCAGTGTACGAGTCGGACTTTTTGAGAATCGTTAAGTTCGATTCTCCTGTATTGATTGAGATTAACGGACGGAAGGGCAAGGGACTGGTCACCAAACCGGGGCTGAACCCGAATGAAAATAAAAAAGAAATATAAAAACAACTATGTCTATATTCAAGAAAACGATGAGGGCGTTGGGCTTTTCCGGCGAAGACGATGAACTGGAATCACAGCCCTATACGGCCGAAAATATAACGAATGCTTGCACCCGTGAAAAGGAGCACTCTGCCGACAATACCACAGATGCAACCACACAACCCGTACCCTCTCGCGATGCCGGGAAGAAACCGGTCGATGAGCCGGTCGAGATGCAGTTGCCCGATACGTTGCTCGAAGTTCTGGTCGAGATGCTCAACCGCTCGTTGCCCGATTATGTGGTGGCGGCCATCGACAAGGACACCGAGAAGAAATATCTGTTTGAACAGCTCGACGAACCTTTCAAGAAATTTGTCTCCGATGTCAATGAGCAATCGCGTGAGTGGACGGCTCGCCAGTGGGAGAACAAGCACAAATCACTGACGCGTGAGGTCGAGGAGACCCGGGCGAAAATGAAGGAGCTGGAAGAGCAGCGCAACACCATGCAGAGCGCCCAGTTGAGCGCCGAGCGGCAAAAACGAGCCGTTACCGAGAAGGTGCACGAATTGGAGGCCCGGGTAGCTACGCTCGAAGCCGAGAAGGAGCAGTTCGAACTCGAAAATAAGAGCTTGGTAAACAAGTTGAAAGTATCGAACGTGCACCAGGAAGAGTTGGATTCGGCCTTTGCCGAAATTACAAAACTGAAAGGCGAATTGAAAAAACAGGCCGACCATACGGCCGAGACCGAACAACTTCGCACCGAGTTGCAACAAGTGCGCGATGAGTTGGCACAGGCTCGTCAGGAACTGGAACAAGCCCGCAATAATGAGCAGACAGCCACAACACAATTGACCGAAACCCAGCAGCGGTTGGCCCAACAGCAGGAGGAGGCTACACAGCTCGCCAAACAGAAACAAACGCTCGAAGCCGAACTCGTTGAGGCACAGAATGGCTTGAAAGTAGTCGAAGAGGTCGATGCCAAACTCAAACAGTTTGAGCAGATAAAAGCCTTGAAAGATGAGAAGATTGCCCAGCTCTCCCAAGAGGTACAGACCCTTGGCACGGCGAATGCGCGCTTGCAGACCCGGCTGAGTGAGATGGCCCAACGCAACGAGCGGCTGGAAAGTCAGTCGCAGAAACAAAGCGAGAATAAAGCTGTACTCGAATCGTTGCGTACCGATTTGGAAAGCGCCAACGCATTGGTTGCAGCATTGCGCAATCAACGTCAGGAACTGCTGGCTCAAATCGAAACTCTTCAACAAGTGACACCGGTCGAGAGCAAAGGTCCTGTTCCCTCCGAGAAGGTGGACGAACCGGCTGTTATCAGTTTCGATGCACCGCAACAGAACGAGTCGGAGGCTGAACAGACGGTATCTGCTCCTGCCGCCGAACCGGTTCTTGCAAGCGAATCAATCGAGCAACCCACCGAAAATCCGAAATCCGCGGAGAGCTCGAAGCCCGAGAAGAAACATCGTCGCAAGACCAAAGCGCCCGAACCGGTTGAAGAGTCGGCCGACGACGATTTTCCGGGACTCGACACCTTTGGCGATAACTGGTTGATACCCACTCGGCCCGATACCCCCGAGATGATTGCCAAGCGCAAGGAAGAAGAGAAGAAAAAACGCGAAGCCGAAGAGCGGGCCGCCATGGAGCAAAAGAAATCGCAACAGGTCGACCCCTCGCAAATGTCACTCTGGTAATCCGACAGTGCGATGATCTACGACAATACATCAGTCCGGCGACAAGACCGCCTGCTCGATGAGTCGCAGGCACGAGCCCTGTTGCAGAGTGGTGAGTATGGAGTACTTTCGCTCATCGATACCGAAGGCCGTCCATATGGTATCCCAATCAATTACGTATGGGATGGTCAAGAGCACATCTACCTCCATTGTGCCCCCGAGGGGAAGAAACTCAACGCCATTCGTCGACAAGCCGAAGTCTCCTTTTGTGTGGTAGGGCGTACCCACGTCGTCTCGCACAAGTTCACTACCGGTTACGAAAGTATCGTCATGAAATGCCGGGCGCAAATCGGCCTCTCCGTTGATGAGCGCCATCACGCCCTTCGGTTGCTGTTGGAGAAATATTCACCCGACGACCTGGCGGTCGGGCTCAAATACGCCGAAAAATCGTTCCATCGAACCGAAATCATACGGTTGGACATACAAGAATATAGCGGTAAGCAGAAGCGTGTCGATTGACGGGAACAACCCACCTTTCAGAAAAACTTTTCGAACAAAATCAAAAAATGTAGAGTAGGGAAGTCCCCTGCTCGCGGTATTCGACGAGAGAAATGGAGAATGCCGCGAAAAAAAAGTTCGTCTGTAAGATGCAGAGGGATAGCAGCTTTTTGGCGAGCTTGAAAAATTTTTGAAAAAAAGTTGTTCAAAAATTTGGAGGGGAAAGGAAAAAGGGTGTACCTTTGCAACACTTTCGCCGCTGGAAAGGGGTTGACAATACCTCGGGAAGGCGGGGAGATAAAGTTCATTGACAAGACTGAAAAG
>JFBN01315927.1_pt1 | contig 28718 bp, 27 predicted proteins | sample 768741 | NCBI WGS metagenome assembly JFBN01 (sample SAMN01983846, study PRJNA193217) | chicken gut metagenome | biome: terrestrial biome; isolation source: ceca of Broiler chicken | host: Gallus gallus | place: United Kingdom: England | collected 2010-09-07
AATGAGTACTTTCTTCTTTATCTTGTTCTAATATATCTTTCATTCTATTTTTATTAGCATTGTTTGTTTCCTCATTATTTTCTTCCTTTTTCTTTTTCTTACCTTTGAAAAAGTACTTTATTTTTCCCATAAAAGTTTTTCTACATTCAAGAAACATTACTATTTCTTTTTCTTTTCTTAAATACTCTTGATTAAGTTCTTCTGCTTTTTTGTCCCCCCTTAAAATATCAATATTTTTTACTATATTTCCATTGATTTACTTTATTATGCTAAGATTTTATCTATTTTGATAGAAGGAAGGTAAAATGCAAAATAAAACAAAAAAGATGCTTTTTGTGGCTTTAATGGCTCCGCTTTGTATGTTTGGCAAAGAAGTCGATATTTATAGTAGCCCATTTTGTGGTTGTTGTATCAAATGGGGAGATTATTTGCAAAATAATGGCTATAAAGTCACTCACCACAAAAACGATGATTTTATGGCTATCAAAGAAAAGTATAAAATTGCTCCACAAAATCAAAGTTGTCACACAGGAGTAATTGAAGGCTATGCGGTAGAAGGACATGTGCCACTTAGTGCGATTAACTGGCTTTTGGAAAATAAGCCCAAAGATGTAGTTGGAATCTCAACTCCGGGAATGCCAATAGGAAGTCCGGGAATGGAACAAGGAAATACCAAAGAAGAATATCCGGTTGTTTTGCTTTATAAAAATGGAGATTCTAAGACTTTTGCTATTTACAAAGGCGATGAGCTGATTAAACAAGTTTTTTAATTTTAATCGCTAGAATGAGAGGTTTTGATTTTTGGCTTATAGAGATTGATTAGATAGGTTGCAATAATAGCAAGAATGCCTCCAAAAATTGTCAAAACACTAGGAATCTCTCCCAAAATCACAAAACTGCTTCCAAGAGCAGTTGCAGGGACCAAAAGCTGGAATGAACTAGCTTTGGTTGCCCCAAGTTTTGAAATTCCCACATAATAGATGCTTGTCCCAATTGCAGTAGATAGCACCGCAGCTACAAATAGCATTGACCAAAATCTCCCATCATAGCTAAACACTTCAAGCATATTAGAGTGAAATAAAAACAATGGCAAATATAAAATGATTGTAAAAAGCGTAATATAAAAATTAATTGCCAATGGATGTATGCGAAGTCTTTGGCACACTAGTGTTAAAATAGCCCAATCTAATGCGCACAATAAAAAAAGAGTATTGAATTTCCCAAATAGCTCTGCTACACTCCCCAAATTTAGTAAACAAATTCCCGAACAAATTCCAAGTGCTAATCCCAAAATTTCATTGCCTTTCATCTTTCTTTGGGAATCTTTTTTGTATATCCTATAAGCAATTAAATAAGTAAATATAGGAATCAAAACAGTTACAAGAACTCCGCCCTTCCCTGCACTCCCATAATTCAAACCGATAAAAAACAAGATTGAATAAACTCCATTTAAAACTGCGGCAATAGCAAGTATTTTTAGAGCTTTAGTATCTATTCTCAAAGAAATTTTTAAAAACAAGATGAGAGGAATAGAAGCCAAAAATGCAAAAAAGAATCTCCAAAACGCCACAATATCTGCACCTGTATATTGAATGAGTATTTTTCCACTCGGCCAAGAGCTTCCCCAAAATATCATTGCAATAACCATCAAGATAGAAAAAATAATTTGCTTTTGCATTTTAAAACACTATAGTTTTATTTTGATAAACAAAGATTCTTTCTTCTAATGCGAGATTCAATGCTTTAGATAAGACAATCTTTTCTACATCTCTACCATGTTTTTGCATTTCCTTCCAATCCATTGCGTGATGAATTTTTGTAATATCTTGATAAATAATAGGACCTTCATCAAGCTCATTATTGACAAAATGTGCTGTTGCCCCAATAATTTTCACACCTCTTTGATAAGCCTGTTTATAGGGATTTGCACCTACAAAGGCAGGTAAAAAGCTGTGGTGAATATTGATAATTTTGCCTTCAAACATTCCTACAAAATGGGGAGTAAGAATCCGCATATACTTTGCTAACACAATATAATCGCAAGAAAATTGCTTAATTGCTTCAATAACTTTGTTTTCGTGAGTTTCTCTATCTAGATTTTCATGGCTAATAAAAATAAAAGGCAAATCAAACTTTTGGCACAAAGGCTTTAAGGTATCATAATTAGAAATAACCGCTAAAATATCTGCATTCAATTCTCCACTATCATAGCGTATTAGCAAATCCCCCAAACAATGGCTTTCTTTTGTGCAAAGAATGATGATTTTCTTTTTTGTGCATTGTGTGATTTCAATTTGCGCTTCCTCTCCCAAAATCTCTTGAATAGCTTTGTGCAACTCCCCTATTTCACACTCGCCCTCCACTTCACTACGCATAAAAAATACATTGTATTCTTTATCTACAAATTCATCATTTTTCAAAATATTTAAATCAAATTGAAAAATAACTTGAGTGATTTTTGCAATTAAACCTTTTTTGTCTGGAGTTTGAATCTTCAAAACAAATCGCATTAATTCCCCTTTAGTATTTCTACATACAATCCATAAATAGCTCTCTGAATGCCAAGTGAAACATTTTCACCGATGATTCTTTCAAGGTATAAATCCATTTTGTCTTTTTTTAGCCACATAGGTTCTTCAATCTTAGCAAGCTCAAAAAGTGTGTTTTGTGCTTCATAAATCCCCCCTACACTATCGATTAATCCAAGCTTTAGAGCATTATTAGCACTCAATATTCTCCCTTGTGCAAAATCCTTTTCTTTTTTGATATCCAATTTTCTTGCCTCTGCTACTTCCTTGACAAATAGCCAATATTGCTCATTGATTAGATTTCTTAACATTTCTTCTTCTTGCTTATTCCAAGGACGCATAAAAGTCCCTGCTTCTTTGTAGATTCCAGCTTTTAAAATCTGTGTTTTAATCCCTAGTTTTTCGGCTAATTCACTAACATCAACACCATTAAGAATAACTCCAATAGAGCCAATCATTGAGCCACTATTTGCAACAATCTTATTTGCCCACATACCTGCCATATAACTACCACTAGCCATAGAACCTTGTGCATAAGCGACAATAGGCTTTTTATTTTTTATGCGTTTAATGGTTTCAGATATTTCTACACTTGGGGCAATTGCACCACCTGGAGAATCAATTACAAGTAAGATTCCTTTGATATTAGGATTATTTTCTAATTCTGTAATTTCTTCCAAAAAACTATCGCTTTGCAAAATCGCACCTTTTAAATCAATCCTTGCCACATTTGCAGGATTCTCGCTTTCTTTAAAACTAGGTGCAAAAATTAAAAATACAATAAGCAATAAAACTAATGCTTTAAAATACTTCATAATAAAATCAAATGGCGCTAAAAAGATTTTTACTATTTTCAAAATAATCCTCTCTTAAACAATTTTGAATAATAAAATTGTTGCAATTATAGCCTTATTTAGCAAACTTTTGATAGAATTTTCAAATTAATTTTTAATTTTAAAGGTATGTTTTGGAAAATCCACTCTCAAAGATTCGTAATTTTTCAATTATCGCTCATATTGATCATGGAAAATCTACTCTTGCAGATTGCCTCATTCAAGCTTGTGGAGCAATTTCTGAACGAGAAATGAGCTCTCAAGTAATGGATACTATGGATATCGAAAAAGAAAGAGGAATCACAATAAAAGCACAAAGTGTCCGATTAAATTATGTTTATAAAGGTGAAAAATATATTTTAAACCTCATTGATACGCCCGGACATGTAGATTTTAGCTATGAAGTTTCACGCTCTCTTGCTTCTTGTGAAGGTGCTTTGTTGGTTGTTGATGCTTCTCAAGGAGTGGAAGCACAAACTATTGCAAATGTTTATATCGCCTTAGAAAATAATCTTGAAATTATCCCTGTGTTAAATAAAATCGATTTGCCTGCTGCAAATGCAGGGCGTGTAAAGTCAGAAATAGAGCAAACCATTGGGCTTGATTGCACTCAAGCTTTGGAGGTGAGTGCTAAGACAAATATCGGCATTTCTGAATTATTAAATAAAATTGTCGAGCTAATTCCCCCTCCAAGTGGAGATATAAATGCTCCAACAAAAGCCTTAATTTATGATTCTTGGTTTGATAATTATTTGGGTGCATTAGCATTAGTTAGGGTTTTTGATGGTTCAATCAAAGTTGGGCAGAATATTTATATTATGGGAAGTGGCAAGAATCACGAAGTTTTAGGACTATTCTACCCTCACCCACTCAAGCAAGAAAAAACAAAAGAGATTCGATGTGGTGAAGTAGGAATTGTAATTTTGGGATTAAAAAATGTAACAGATATCGCTGTTGGGGATACCATCACTGATTTCAAAAACAAAACCAAAGAACCCATTGCTGGTTTTGAACCTGCTAAACCTTTTGTTTTTGCTGGAATCTATCCTATTGACACAGATAGATTTGAAGATTTACGTGATGCTTTAGAAAAACTCAAACTCAATGATTCAAGTCTTAATTTTGAACCTGAAACCTCTGTGGCTTTAGGATTTGGATTCCGCGTTGGATTTTTGGGGCTTTTGCATATGGAGGTAATCAAAGAGCGTTTGGAGCGAGAGTTTGGATTGGATTTGATAGCCACAGCTCCTACGGTAATTTATGAAGTAACGCAAACTGATGGGGAAGTAGTGATGATACAAAATCCAAGCGAACTTCCTCCAGAGCAAAAAATAGCCCAAATCAAAGAACCTTATGTTAGGGCTACCATCATCGTTCCTAGCGAATATTTGGGAAATATTATTACATTAGTAAGCAAAAGGCGTGGAATCCAAAAGAAAATGGAATATCTTCAAGAAACGCGAGTATTGTTAGAATACCACATTCCAACTAATGAAATTGTAATGGATTTTTATGATAAGTTAAAATCTTGCACCAAAGGCTATGCAAGTTTTGATTATGAGCCTATTGGCTATCAAGAGGGGGATTTAGTTAAGCTTGATATTAGAGTGGCTGGAGATATTGTTGATGCACTAAGCATTATTGTCCCCAAAAGCAAAGCCTATGAAAAGGGTAAAGAGCTTGTAGAAGCAATGAAAGAAATTATTCCAAGACAGCTTTTTGAAGTAGCCATTCAAGCAAGTGTTGGGAATAAAATCATCGCTAGAGAAACCGTCAAATCTATGGGTAAAAATGTAACTGCAAAATGTTATGGTGGGGATATCACTCGAAAACGCAAATTGCTTGAAAAACAAAAAGAAGGCAAAAAGCGTATGAAAGCTATCGGCAAAGTAAATCTCCCTCAAGAGGCATTTTTGGCAGTGTTAAAAATCGATTAATTGTATTAATTTTTATTTTACAAAAAAGCGAGGATTAGAAATTGAATTTATATTTCTCTTTTAAGCGAGTTTTGTCCATAGCTTCTATTTTCTTTTTATGTGCTTGTTCCTCCACTCTTTACACTGACCGCACTCAACTTATGCTTTTAGATCAACAACAAGAAGTAGCTCTAGGCGAACAAAGTGCTAATGAAATTTTACAAAGCTCTAAACTTAGTGATAATGCAAAACAAAAAGCAATGGTTAATCGCGTTGGACAAAAAATCGCAGCAGTAGCAGACCGCCCTGATTTTAAATGGGAATTTTATCTTTTGGAAGATAACCAGCAAAATGCCTTTTGCTTGCCGGGAGGAAAAGTTTTTGTATATTCTGGAATCATGGAGCTAATTGAGAATGATGATGAGCTTGCAGTCGTCATCTCCCATGAGGTTGGACATACAATCTTAAGACATGGTGCTGAGAGAATGAGTATGCAAATGTTGCAGCAATTAGGAGGAAGTCTTCTAGGTGCATTGCTTGGCAATCAATATTCTGAATACAGCGGTTTATTTAATAAAGCTTATAATATCGGAAGTAATGTTGGTATTATGTTGCCCTTTAGTCGTTCCCATGAATTAGAGGCAGATAAAGTAGGAATTATTTTAATGCAAAAAGCGGGATATAATCCAAAGGCTGCTTTGAATTTTTGGCAAAAAATGTCTGCTGGCAAACAAAGTTCTTCTGATTTCTTCTCAACACATCCAAGCGATTCTACTAGAATCCAAGAAATACAGAAAATACTTCAAAACTAAATAAGATAAATTAATGATTTAAAAAGCAAGGATTGCTCTTCCCTCAAAAATTGAAGGAAGAGAATCTATTAAAATAATGAAGCTGCCAAGAATCCAAGTGCAACGCTAAATGCAATGGCTAAGATTCCCGGAACCAAGAAAGCGTGATTGAAAATATATTTTCCAATTCTTGTAGAACCTGTATCATCCATTTGCACAGCACCTAGAAGTGTTGGATAAGTTGGAAGCACGAAAAGTGCAGAAACTGCCGCAAATGAAGCAACAAGCATATAAGAATCTCCCGGATTTGCCGCAGTGATTCCAAGTGCTGCTACAACTACTGGAGTAATTGCTTTTGCTGTTGCTGCTTGAGAATACAAAAGCATACTTGCAAAGAAATAAGCAACCGCCAAAAGTGCTGGGATTTTTGAAACTAACTCTGCAGATAAATCTCCAATTTCTTTTGTATAACCACCTACAAAAGTATTTCCAAGCCAAGCTACACCCAATACACACACACACGCAACCATACCGGATTTAAATACGCTTGTATCAGCAATTTTATCTGGTTTGATTTTGCAAAGCATAACAATTAAAGTTGCAATTCCAAGCATAAAGCTCATAATTGCCGCATCTCTACCTACAATTACATTTTCAATCAAAACTGGTTTTCCACCTATTTTTGAAATTGCAGTAGCATAAAGCACAACACAAAGCACCCCGATTACAAAAATAGCAACAGAAAGTTTTGCACCTTCTTTTAATTCCATATTTTGTGCGCCTACTGGAGCTTTCACCAAACCTTGTGCCAATCTTTCTTGATAAACTGGATCTTTGCTTAAATCTAAGTCATAGAACATTGTCATAATAAACGCAGTGATCATACAACCAACAAAAGTCGTAGGTATCCAGATTCCAAGCAATAGAGGATAACTCCAACCAAGTGGCTCTAGCACACCTGTCATATACACTACCGCTGCACTCACAGGGCTAGCAGTAATAGCAATTTGACTAGAAACAACCGCAATAGAAAGTGGTGCAGAAGGCTTGATATTTTGCTCTTTTGCTACCTCTACAATAACAGGAATCATAGAAAAAGCTGTATGCCCTGTCCCTGCTAGGATTGTTAAAAAATATGTAACTGTTGGTGCAAGATAGTTGATATATTTTGGGTTAGAACGCAAAATTCTCTCTGCAATTTGAACCAAATAATCCAAACCACCTGCAAGTTGCATAGCAGAAATCGCAGCAATAACAGACATAATAATCAAAATAACATCCCAAGGAATTGCCCCCGGAGTCATTCCAAGACCAAGCCCTAGAATAATAACACCAATACCACCGGCATAACCAATACCGATTCCTCCAAGTCTAATACCTACAAAAATTGCCCCAAGTAGGACAATAATTTGTAAAATTAACATGATTGTTTCCATCTATTTACCCTTGTCTTTTAGTTTTCATTTGCGGATTAAGCATATTTTTTGGATCCAAAATTTTATCAATTTCTTCTTTTGGCAAATAACCTCTCTCCAAACAAATATCACCTACCGACTTTCCTGTCTCTAATGCCTCTTTTGCGATGCTAGCAGATTTTTCATAACCCAAAACCGGATTAAATGCAGTAACAATACCAATAGAATTTAAAACTGATTGTTTGCAAGCTTCTGGATTTGCGGTTAAATGCTTGATAGCTTTTTGAGCTAAAGTTCGCATTGCATTTTCTAAAACCACTACAGAATTAAAAAGTGCATAAGCAATTCCGGGTTCAAACGCATTAAGTTCAAACTCCCCTCTTTCAGAACATAACATAATAGTAACATCATTGCCAATTACTTCATAGCAAGCTTCTCCTACTGCTTCGCAAATAACAGGATTCACTTTACCTGGCATGATAGAGCTTCCCGGCTGCATTTTTGGCAAATTAATTTCTCCAAGCCCGCATCTAGGACCAGAATTCATCAATCTCAAATCATTTGCAATTTTAGAAAGTCTCACTGCAGCAGTTTTAAGGCAACCACTTACATATACAAAATCAGCTGTATCTTGAGTAGCAGCGATTAAATCCTCTGCAGGTCTAAAATTTACACCTGTGATTTCTTTTAATTTTTTTTCTACTATATTTTTATAATCTGGGTGGCAATTAATTCCTGTTCCAATCGCAGTTGCACCAAGATTTAAAGTTTCCATAACCTCTCTTGCTTTTTTTAATTTTTCAATATCACTTTTGATATAGCTTGCAAAAGCATTAAAGGTATTTCCCAATGTAGTTGGAACAGCATCTTCTAATTCTGTCCTTCCCATTTTGATAAAATCTTTATATTCGCTAGCTTTCTTTAAAAGCTCATCTTTAAGTTCTTCCATTGCTTCTAGCAAATGTCCCAATTTCTCATGAGTGGCAACCTTAATTGAGCTAGGATATGTATCGTTTGTAGATTGTCCCAAGTTGGTATGATCATTTGGGTGTAAATATTGATATTCACCTTTTTTGTGTCCCATACTCTCTAAGGCGATATTAGTTAATACTTCATTAACATTCATGTTTGTAGAAGTTCCTGCACCACCTTGAATCATATCTACCACAAATTGATCGATAAACTCACCTGCAATCAATCTATCTGCAGCTTTTGCAAGTGCATCTGCCTTATCAGCATCCAAAACACCAACTTCTTTATTTGCTAAAGCAGCTGCTTTTTTGACTTGTGCAAATGCTTTGATAAAGAATGGATAATCCTTCAAATGACGACTTGTCATATGAAAATTTTCTACAGCACGATAGGTTTGCACTCCATAATACACATTATCAGGTATTTCAAGTTCCCCTATGAAATCATGTTCTTTTCTAGTTGCCATGACTTACCTCCTAAAAAATATATTCGAGATGCTAGAGTCAATATCTACTCTCGATAAATAAAATCTTATTCCAACTCTAATGAATAATATTTTAAATTTTTAAATTAATTTTATATTTTTATTTTTTTATCAGGGAACTTAAAATTCCTCTTTTTCTCTCATAAACAATAATCGCCACCGCTACGCAGCTTGCACACAAAATACCCAAAGGATAAGAAATAATTACCCCATAAAAGCCATATATTTTTGGCAAAAATATTACAAAAAGCAACGCAAATAATAAAGTATAAGAAAAAGTGATAACAAAAGAACTCAAAGTTCTTTGTATGGATTGAAAGAAAATTGCACTAACAATGTTAATTCCCAAAAGAATATAGCTCAAAAAATAAATATCCATAGCTTCTTTAATATCCAATGCCAATGCAGAATCTCTTAATATAATATCATCTTGCAAAAACCAAGGAATAATAAAAGGCGAGAGGAAATAAAAGATTCCATACAGGATTATTCCTCCAAAAAAGCTAACTCCCAACCCAAAATAAAAAATCCCCCTAACTCTCTCCATCAAATTTGCACCATAATTGAAACTTGCAATAGGTTGCACCCCTTGTGCCATTGATAGCAAAATCGTAAAAGGAATAATCCCAACATACATCAAAACACTATAAATCGCCAATCCCCTATCCCCAGCAATTCCTGCTATGGTGTGATTAAAAATCAACATCATCACACTTACACTAATTTCTGAACTACTTTGCGGGATTCCATTTTTGGTAGCCATTAAAATTGCATACAAATCAAAAGCTTTAATTAAATACAAATTGCCTTTTTTACGCAAAAAATGCTGCAACAAAATACACATTCCAATCCCATGCCCAAGCACAGTAGCCAAAGCACTAGAGTGGATTCCAAGCTCTAACACAAACAAAAAGAGATAATTCAAAACAATATTCATTGCCGCACCAACAATCATAGCAATCATCGCTAAAAGCGGCTGTTTGTCATTGATGGCAAAAATATCCAACATAGGATGCAAAACAATAATAAATGCCCCAAGATAAATGATTTCTGTATATTCTTGCACCAAAGGCAATAATGTCTCACTTGCCCCCAAATACAAGGCAATAAAATCACTAAAGCAATAAAGAATAATTCCCCCAACAACGGAGGTTAAAAGGGCAAAATAAAACACTGAACTAAAAATAATCCTAGCTCTAAACGCCTTTCCCTTACCCAAAAAATAAGAGCTCATCGCTGCAGCCCCTACACTAAAAAGCAATTCAAATGCAATTAAAATAGGAAAAATAGGCCAAGCAATTCCAATTGCCGCCAAAGCATTTTCACCAAGTTTTTTACCCACAAAGATTCCATCTATTGTAGAATAAGTCGATAAGGCAAGCATAGCTACCAAAGAAGGCAAAAAATAAGTAAAGAACAACTTTGAAATTTTGGCTGTCTTTAAATCAATTTTTGACATTGTATCCTCCAATTTCTTTTGCAAATTCCAATGATGTTTCAATTTCTACTTTTGGTGAAAGCAGAATCTCCGCATTTTCTCCAAGTAGTTTTTTGGCTTCATTTTTGGTTGTTTTGCCAATACAAAGTGCAATATAATCATCCTCCCAAGAAAAATTTTTCAAAAACGCCTTTATGCTTGATGGAGCACTAAAAAATATAATAGAATCTTTTTTGGGCTTTAGAATCCCTCTTTGCTTCTGTGAAAGCTTGAGAATTTTATTTTGATACAAAATAGATTCTATGGCAAAAACCCCTTTGCTTCTTAAAATTTCTAGCAAATTAGAAGCAACCTTTTGCCCGCGAATAAAAAGTGGTTTTTTATTTGCCAAAAATTCCCCTAATTCCTCTCCAAAAGAAACTCCATAGGGATTCTTAGCTACAAATTCAGCTTTTATGCCAAAAGTTTCTAATGCCTTTTTGCTCCCATTTCCTATCACACAACAAGGCAGTTTTTTCCAAATTTGAGGCGCAAAATGCTCCAAAGCAAAAATTGCATTTTTGGAAGTAAAAATCAAACAATCACTTTTTTTAATCTTTTCTAAAAGACAATCATCTTGAATAAAACAAATTTCCAAAAGTTCCAAATACTGGATATCCCGCATTGTTTTATTGCTATTTTTTTTTGTGATATAATAAACTTTTTTCATTCAAAAAATTTTAGCTAATTTTTCAAAAGGAAGCAAATGTATCTCAAGCACAAAAGTCTTGCTACTCCATTTAATCCAGCTAAGGATAAGCAAGAAGAATTTATCATCATTGATTTACGCTCTAGAGGATATTTTCTTATTAGTCACATACAAAATGCTCTAAACATCGAATCTTTACAACGAATTAGCTACATTGCCCAAGAAAATCCAGACAAAAAGATTCTGCTTTATTGTCATAGTGGTGCAACTGCTGCGGAGTTTGGAGATAAACTTGCAGAAATGGGTTATCACAATATTTTTTATCTTGATGAAAATTTCTTCAATCTCCCAAAAATAGGCTTCAATATCCAATACAATACCTAGCTTAACTGCTTATACATCTCAGCAATAGCGGTTTTTAGCATTGCAAAAATCTTTTCAAATCCTTCTAAATTTTTATAATAGTATGGGTCAGGAATCTCTTGACCTTCTAAGCCAAAATCCCCTATAAACTTTACTTTGTTTTCATCAAATCCCATTTTCAATAAATCGTGATAATTTTGCTTATCCATTGCCACAATCCAATCAAATGCATCATCGCCATATACGCTAACTTTTCTCCCTCTAAGGCTTGAAATATCAATTCCATATTTTCTAGCAATCGCGATAGAATTTGCACAGGGTGGCTCATTAATATGCCAACCACTTGTGCCAGCAGAATCAATTTTGAGCTCTAACCCCCTTTTTTGTGCCAAATCCCTTGCAATCCCCTCTGCCAAAGGTGAGCGACAAATATTCCCCAAACAAACAAAAAGAATAGATTCTATTTTTGACATTAAAACTACTTTTGCATTTTTATCCATTTTTCTGCAATTCTTACAGCATTCGTGGCAGCACCTACACGAATTTGATCTGCCACACACCAAAGGTGCAAAATATGCTTATCATAATTATCTACGCGGATTCTTCCTACATAAGTCTCATCAGTATCAGTTGCAAGGCTTGGCATAGGATAAGATTTTTCTTTTGGATTATCCACAAGCACCACCGATTCTGCTTTGCTTAATACATCTTTAGCGGCATCTGCGGTAATTTCTTGTTCAAAAGTGATTGTGATAGATTCACTATGACTTCGCAAAACAGGCACACGCACGCAAGTAGCACTTACTGCAAAATCACTATGCATAATTTTATTGGTTTCTTTAATCATTTTCATCTCTTCTTTTGTGTAATCATTATCCAAAAATACATCGATGTGCGGAATAAGATTTAAGGCAATTCTATGTGGAAAAGCTTTTGGCTCAACAGAATCTAATGAAAAATCAAAGAACTTTTGCATTTGCAACACTAGCTCTTCCATTCCTTTTTTGCCAGCTCCAGAAACCGCTTGATAAGTGCTAACATCAACCCTTTTGATTCCAAATGCCTTGTGCAAAGGTGCCAAAATATGCACCATTTGGATTGTAGAGCAATTAGGATTTGCAATAATGCCGGTTTTCTCCCACAATGCAATATCTTGTGGATTCACTTCAGGCACGACTAATGGGACATTCTCTTGCATTCTAAAATGACTTGTATTATCAATCACAACAGCACCAGCCTTAGCAGCACTAGGTGCAAATTCAGCACTAATACTTCCTCCAGCAGAGAAAAATGCAATTTCAATATCCTCTTCCTCAAAAACACTGTGCGTAAGCTCTTGCACTTTATAAGTTTCGCCTTTGTAGCTAATCTCCCTGCCAACGCTTCTTGCACTTGCTAGAGGAACAAGTTTATTGATAGGAAAATTTCGCTCTTCTAAGATTCTAAAAATCTCTTCACCTACAGCTCCAGTAGCCCCAACAACTGCCACATTAAATTTTTTCATTTTTTCTCCTTTTTAAAGTTTAATATTATAATGATTCATTTTGCTTTGCAAAATCTCTTTTTGCATACCAAGCATTTGTGCAGCATTATCAATATCCGAATCTGCAGCCTTCAATGCTTCATAAATCAACTCTTCTTCTAAGCTAGCAATTTTCTTAGCACCTCCACCTTCTCTTGAACTCAAAAACAAATCTTCTGGCATAATAGTATCATTCTCACACAATATTGCCGCCCTCTCAACTACTGACAAAAGCTCCCTAATATTGCCGGGCCACTTATAAGAAAGCAATTGCTCTTTAGCCCCCTTCCCCCATTTTTTCTTCCCTATTCCATATTGTTTATCCACTTCTTCAAGTTTCCATTCACAAAGAGGGATAATTTCCTCTAGCCTCTCCCTTAGTGCTGGAATATTGATTGGAATTGTTTGCAATCTAAAAAACAAATCCTCTCGAAATTCGCCTTTTTTGATTTTCTTTTGAATATCTGCATTAGTTGCTGCTACAAAACGAATATCCACTTTAATAGGCTTATTACTACCTAATCTTACAACCTCTTTTTCTTGCAATACACGCAAGAGTTTAGCTTGCAAGTTAGCGGGCATTTCTCCTATTTCATCTAAAAAAATAGTCCCTCCATTGGCATTTTCAAATTTTCCCGCTCTTCCTTCTGTGGCATCTGTAAAAGCCCCTTTTTCATATCCAAAAAGTTCAGATTCTAGCAAATTTTCCGGAATAGCCGCCATATTAATAGCCACAAAAGGCGCTTTAACTCTTGGGGAGTTATTGTGAATATAATTAGCAAAAAGTTCTTTGCCTACTCCACTTTCACCCAAAAGCAAAACAGAAGCATCTGTTTTGGCTGCCTTATTAGCAAGATTGAGTGCTTTTTGTAATGCAGGTGAAGTAGCGATGAAACTATGCTTTTGTTCAATCATATTCTTTTTGGGCGTTTTGGTGATAATCTCTTTAGCCTTTTTGGCACGATGAATCGCTTCTACAAGCGTTTCAATATCAAAAGGTTTTGTCAAAAAATCCTTAACACCCAATCTAATTGAATCAATGGCTTTATTTAAAGTTGCATTTCCGGTAATAATAAGTGCTTCATAACGCCCATTAAGAGTGCGTAAAAATTCTATCCCATCCATTTGAGGCATATTAATATCAGTAATCACCAAGTCAATGCTGTCATCTAATTTCTTAAGTGCATCTTTAGCACTCTTGAAGCTAACAACTTCAAATTCTTCATATTCTGCTAATGCAATCTCCAAAGATTTACGCATATTGATATCATCTTCAACAATCGCTATTTTCATCTTTGCTCCTTTGTGTTTGCCATAAGGTGATAGATTTTTGCAATCCCGCTTTCATATTCTATTTTAATTCTTGTTGCTGGAATAGACAAAAAACTAATATAAGCACCCTTATAATCACTTGCTGTGCTTCTATCTTCTAATTTCACTCCCCATTTAAAAAAACACTCCAAAATATCTTCTTTTGAATATTTCAAAAACTCTTTTTCACTTTTTGCATTATGGACTATTTCGCATTGTTTATAAGGATTCTTGACTTTATTTAGCGTTTCTGCATTTACCATAGCAGGAGAAAAATAGTATTTTTCGCTTAAAACAATTCCATTCTCTACTGCCACTCTATAAGAAAAAATATATTCTGATGCTTCTATGAAACTGCAAAGAAAAATCCCTATCAAAATTTTTTGCATCATTCCTCATTTTTCAAATCTAACAAACCATTTTCTTCTTCGATTACTTCTTCTTCTTTTTCCTCTTTTGGACACCTCGCTATAGAAACAACCTTATCATCATCGACATTAACAATAATAACTCCACTTGTAGCGCGTCCTGCTTTGCGGATTGTTTGCATATCTACGCGTATCATCTTTCCGCTAGAAGTAAGCACCATTAAATCCATATTTTCATCTACATTGACTACGCCAACTAATTTTCCTGTTTTGCTAGTTAGCTTCATAGCAATAACACCCTTACCACCACGATTTGTGATTCTATATTCATTGATTTCTGTGCGTTTTCCTATTCCTTTTTCGCTTACACTTAAAATTTCCTCATTTTCATTAGAAACTACTGTTGCACCAATTACATAGTCTTTTGGTATTTTAAATTTAATAGCAGTCACCCCTCGTGCCACTCTACCAATCTCACGCACATTATCAACGCTAAATCTTACACACATACCTTCATAAGTGACTACCAAAATTTGTTGGATTGCTGGAGAAATGATTTTTGCAGTTACAAGCTCATCATTTTCATCTAAATTAATTGCCCTAACCCCAACACTTCTAATATTTTTAAATTCACTTAAATTAGTGCGTTTGATAATACCATTTTTGGTGAAAAACGCAATAGATTTATCCTCATTAAAATCTTTTGTTGTGATGGTTGCCATAATCTTTTCATCAGGTGCTAGATTGATAAGATTCACAACAGCTTTCCCAATTGCTGTGCGACTAGCTTCTGGAATCTTATAAACTTTCAACCAATACAATTGCCCTTTATTAGTGATAAACATTATTGTATCGTGCGTATCAGATACAAAAAAGCTCTCTATAAAATCATCATCATGGGTATTAGCAGAAATTTTCCCTTTGCCTCCCCTATTTTGTTTTTCATAGGTTCGAACCGGCACTCTCTTTACATATCCACGATGGCTCATTGTTACAACCACTGCTTCATTAGGAATCAAATCTTCCATATCAATGCTTTCATAATCTTCTTCAATAGCAGTCAGTCGTTTTGTGCTAAACTTTTCTTTGACTTCCAATAATTCTTCTTTGATGATTTTATTAAGCAAATCCTCGCTTCTTAGAATTGAATTTAAATATTCAATTTCTTTGAGTAATTCTTGGTATTCATTTTCGATTTTTTCTCTCTCCAAACCTGTCAATCTTTGCAATCGCATATCTAAAATTGCTTGTGCTTGGATTTCACTTAGATTAAATTGAGAAATTAAGCCTTCTTTGGCTACCTTTGGATCGCTACTTGAGCGTATCAAAGAAACAATTTCATCAATATTTTCTAAGGCTATTCTTAATCCCTCCAAAATATGTGCTCTAGCCTTAGCTTTTTCTAATTCAAAAATTGTGCGTCTTATTACTACGCTTTTGCGATGAGAAATAAATAATCCCAACAACTCCAAAAGTGTAAATATTTTTGGCTCTTTGTTATAAATTGCAAGCAAAATAATACCAAAAGTACTTTCCATAGGGGTTGATTTAAAAAGGTGATTAAGCACAATCTCGCTCATTGCTTCTCGCTTTAATTCAATAACAACTCTAATCCCCTCTCTATCGGATTCATCACGTACTTCAGAAATGCCTTCAATAACCTTCTCTTTAGCTAATTCGGCAATTTGCTCTACAAGTCTTGCTTTATTGACCTGATAGGGAATCTCATCAATTACAATAATATCTTTTGTTTTAGTTTTTTCAATATGTGTTTTAGCACGGACTTTAATGCGCCCTCTCCCTGTTTCATAAGCCTCTCTTATTCCATTTTTACCATAGATAATACCACCTGTTGGAAAATCTGGACCTTCAACAAATTGCAAAATTTCGTTTAATTCTGCTTTGGGATTATCAATCAAATACACCAAAGCATCAATAATTTCATCTACTCTGTGGGGTGGAATATTTGTTGCCATACCCACAGCAATCCCATTAGAGCCATTAATAAGCAAATTTGGCAAACGACTTGGAAGAATATCTGGCTCTTTTAGTGTATCATCATAATTAGGGAGAAAATCTACTGTATCTTTATCAATATCTCTCAAAACTTCTTCTGCTGCTTGTGTCATTTTGGCTTCTGTATAACGCATAGCAGCGGCACTATCCCCATCAATACTACCAAAGTTTCCTTGCCCATCAACAAGTTCTAAACGCATAGAAAAATCTTGCGCCATTCTAACCAGTGCATCATAAACAGCTGTATCTCCGTGAGGGTGATATTTACCTATTACATCACCTACGATTCTTGCAGACTTTTTATACTTAGCTTTTGAAGTTACACCAAGCTCATACATTGCATATAAAATTCTTCTATGCACAGGTTTTAGACCATCTCTTGCATCTGGCAATGCGCGTCCAACTATAACACTCATTGAATAATCAAGATAGCTTTCTTTAATAGAATCTTCAATATTGACATTTTGGATATCTTGGTTTAACAAATCAGACATTTATCCCCTTCATCGTGTGAGCTAACAATTTTTAATTATACTTTCATTTAACTTTATTCTTGCTAATATCGCGGTTAATTTTGATTAAATCACAAGTTTTTTTATAAGCAGACATTGATTCTAAAATCACTGTATTTTGATTGATTTTGCACAAAAATTCTAAAATTTCTTGATGTTTTAGAAGTGAAAGATGTTGCTTTTCTCTTTTTTGCACAAGGATTCCCAAAAAATCATTCCCCACAAATAAAGGCATTCCAAGAAGATTTCTTTTATTTTCTTGTAACATTGTTTGCAAATCTTGCCAACTTACTTTTTCTATGCCAAAATTCAGCCATTCTTGCTCCAAAAAATAAGAAATCATTAAACCTTCTGCATTAGAGATTTCCACAGGTTTTTTTAAAATATCAAAAAATTTACTCTTAAAATGCAAAAGTCGGAAATTAGGCTTAGGCAATATATTGCAATAAATATCTGTAAAATTATACGCTTTTAATATCGCCAATCCCAAAGTATCATCTAATGCCAAAATTTGTGCATGGCTAAGGCAAGTTATAGGTTCTTCCAAAGATTCGCTATTATACAAAACAATCTCTTTTGCCCTATCTTTTTCATAAACCAAACTTGAACTTGTCAAAATTAATCCCTCATTAATAACAATTCCATAACCTTCTTTAAAATCCTGCGTCCCAAATGAAGCGACAATTTTCAAACCATCTTTAATCCAAGTTGGATATTGTGCGTAGAGATTCCCCACCAAGAGCAAAAACAAAATCACTTTAACCATTTTTCACTCCCATCTAATTATTGTTTTAAGCAATAAAATACTACAATAAAACTCTTTAATTGAAGTTTTACAAGGAAACAATATGGAACTAAAAGATTTTAATCTCTCAAAAGATGAACTTGCCACTTTGCAAAATGCCATAATCCACACAGAAAAAGGCGATATGAAAATCAAACTTTTTCCAGAAGCAGCACCAAATACTGTTGCAAATTTCGCCTCTTTGGCAAAAAGTGGATTTTATAATAATCTTAATTTTCATCGCGTTATTGCAGGATTTGTAGCACAAGGCGGTTGTCCAAATGGCGATGGTAGAGGGGGACCAGAATACAGAATCAAATGCGAATTGCAAAACAATCCCCATAAACACTTACGCGGCACTTTATCTATGGCTCATGCAGGAAGAGATACGGGAGGAAGTCAGTTTTTCATCTGTTTTGCTCCACAACCGCACTTAGATGGAGAACACACCGTTTTTGGACAAATAGAAGATAAAGATAGCCTAAAAGTGCTAGATTCTATAAAGCAGGGAGATAAGATTCTCAATATTGAAATTTGCTAACAAGCTAAAAGCTTGTTAGAATCCACAGATTAAAACTCTAGTTTGGAGGTTTTATTTGTATATATAAGGAATTTGTGAGTGAGTAATCAGTGGTTTTCTTAAATAATTAATTTCCAAAAATAGCAGTTTTCTCTCTTTTTTAAAATTTCTAATTTCAAATGGCACGCTTCTTAAATTTTCTACCAAATATCCTATTTCAAAATAAACATTTCAAACAACATTTTTATCCTATTAAAATTGCTCGATTGCAATTAAAGAATTAAAAAAGTTAAATTGACTTAAGAGATTTTAGAGATAAAAACATAATTTAAGAGCAATTGCCAAATAATCAAAATTTTAATGAAGTATTTTACAAAGATTGAGATTACAATCTTTTGCAATCCCAATCTAGCTCTTAAATTAATTTAATTCCCAATTTTCCAAGAGATTAAAATTCAAATAGCGATAGATTTGCTCCTCTTTGCCTTCTATTTTTTTAGGGATTAATTCTAAATATTCTTTTTTGGTTGGGATTCTACCAAGCAAAGCACAGATTGCTGCTAATTCTGCACTTCCTAAATACACTTGCGCACCCTTACCCATTCGATTATCAAAATTTCTTGTAGAAGTTGAAAACACCACTGCATTATCTCTTACGCGCGCTTGATTTCCCATACACAAGCTACATCCCGGTATTTCTATCCTAGCTCCTGCTGCACCAAAGAGTGAATAATAACCCTCTTCTACCAATTCTTTTGCGTCCATTTTGGTTGGTGGAGCAACCCATAATGTCGTTGGCACCATTCCCTCGCCTCTTAAAACTTCCCCTAAAGCACGATAATGCCCGATATTTGTCATACAACTTCCGACAAAAACTTCATCGATTTTATGCGGACGATTTGGATTTGCCAAAATTTCACTCAATGTCGCCACATCATCAGGATCATTTGGACAAGCAAGGATTGGTTCGGTAATTTCATCAAGATTAATCTCAATGATTGCCGCATATTCTGCATTAGAATCTGCCTTTAATAATACTGGATTATCAATCCATTCTTGCATTTTTTCCGCTCGTCTTTTAAGAGTTTTTGCATCTTGATACCCTGCTTGAATCATCGCTTCAATCAATGCAATATTAGATTTTAGATATTCAATAATTGGTTCTTTATTCAAAGCAATACTGCAAGCTGCAGCGCTTCTTTCTGCACTTGCATCACTCAATTCAAAAGCTTGTTCAACTTTCAAATTTGGCAATCCTTCAATCTCCAAAATCCTTCCACTAAAAATATTTTTTTTGCCCTTTTTTTCCACCGTTAGCAAACCTTGCTTAATTGCATAATAAGGAATTGCATTCACCAAATCTCGCAAAGTAATACCCGGTTGCATTTTGCCTTTAAATCTCACAAGCACAGATTCTGGCATATCAAGAGGCATAGACCCCGTAACTGCCGCAAAAGCAACTAACCCACTCCCCGCAGGAAAACTAATGCCTATTGGGAATCGAGTGTGTGAATCTCCTCCTGTCCCTACACTATCTGGCAATACCATACGATTAAGCCAAGAGTGAATAACGCCATCACCGGGCTTTAATGCCACTCCACCGCGACTACTCATAAATTGAGGTAAAGTTGCATGTAAATTTACATCCGCTGGTTTTGGATAAGCAGCAGTATGGCAGAAACTTTGCAACACAAAATCCGCACTAAATCCCAAAGAAGCAAGTTCTTTGATTTCATCTCTTGTCATTGCTCCTGTAGTATCTTGACTACCAACTGTGCTAACTCTAGGCTCACAATAAGTGCCGGGCAAAATTCCTTCTACCCCACAAGCTTTTCCAACCATTTTTTGAGCCAAAGTAAATCCTTTTGCCTCTCCTTGTGGTACTTGAGGTTTTGCAAAAATATCTTCTTTAGGAAGTTTTAAAGCCTCCCTCGCTTTTGCAGTTAAACCTCTACCAATGATTAGATTAATCCTGCCACCTGCTCTTATTTCATCTGCTAAAGTATTAGGTTTTAGACTAAATTTTGAAACCACTGCCCCATTTTTGCAAATCTCGCCCTTATAAGGATAAATATCTATTACATCACCTTCGTTTAATTCGCCCACAGGAGCTACAATAGGCAAACAACCACTATCTTCACAGGTATTAAAGAAAATAGGAGCAATCACACCCCCTATCACCAAACCACCAGCCTTTTTATTTGGAATATAAGGAATATCCCTTCCCATATGCCATACAAGAGAATTACAAGCCGATTTTCTCGAGCTTCCTGTCCCTACAACATCGCCCACATAAACAAGCGGATAACCTTTTTTCTTTAGTTCTTCAATTCTACCAAATGCGTTTTGTGTGCGACTTTTTAGCATTGCTTGTGCGTGGAGTGGAATATCACTTCTTGTAAAGGCATCACCAGCTGGGCTTAAATCATCGGTATTAGTTTCCCCATCAACCTTAAAAACTACCGCTGTAATTTTTTCAGCTAATGGCTCTTTTGCCAAAAACCACTCTGCATTTGCCCAAGATTCTAAAACTTCTTTAGCATAAGCATTGTTTTTGCTTAATTCCACGACTTCACCAAATGAATCATAAACCAACAAAGTGTGTTTTAGGGCTTCTGCGGCGGACTTTGCAACCTCACTATCATTTGATTTTAGTGCATGAATTAAAGGGGCAATATTATAACCACCAAGCATACTTCCTAGAAGTTTAATTGCTAGAGTTTTAGAGATTCCATTAATGCTAATTTTTCCCTCTACAATTTCATTCAAAAATGCCGCTTTTACTTTGGCAGCTTCATCAACACCCGGAGAAACACGATTTGAAATTAATTCAACCAATTCTTCTTGTCTTTCCCCTTTTTTCAACAAAGCAATCACTTCACTCACTTGTTCCTTTGTCAATGGAAGTGGGGGGACATTTTGTTTTGCACGCTGTTTAACTTGTTCTTGATATTCTTCAAAAAAGCTCATTGATCTCTCCTAATTTTTATCGATAAATTTCATAAATCATACAAAATTTTTTCTTAAAACAATAGATAAAAAAATTTTAAACTTTTATTTTTATTCCTTTATGTTTGCAAATGAAACATTTTTCACACAAAAGATACCAAAAATCTTGACAAAATATTTTCTTTTAGGCTAAATTTACTTTTTGATAAAAAAATATTGATTGATAAGGTTTTATTATGAAAGTAGCTCATTGCATTACAGAAATTATCGGAAATACTCCGCTTTTGTTTTTAAATCATCTCTCCAAAGAAAGTGGGGCAAATATCTATGCTAAATGCGAATTTTTAAATCCAAGTGGTTCAATCAAAGATAGAATCGCGCTTAACATGATCGAATCTGCCCTTAATGAAGGTAAAATCAATACCAATACCACTCTCATAGAGCCCACCAGTGGCAACACAGGTATCGGACTAGCTTCAATTTGTGCTGCTAAGGGGATTAAGCTAATCCTCACAATGCCAGAATCTATGAGTATCGAGAGACGCAAACTGCTTAGTGCTTTTGGGGCAAAACTAGAGCTAACTCCTGCTTCACAAGGAATGAAAGGGGCAGTCAATCGTGCTTTGGAATTGCAAAAAGAAATCCCAAATTCACTTGTACTGCAACAATTCCAAAACCCAGCAAATCCAGAGATTCACAGAAAAACTACCGCATTAGAGATTTGGGAAGCAATGGAGGGCAAAATTGATATATTTGTGAGTGCTGTGGGGACTGGTGGGAGTCTAAGTGGCATAGGTGCAGTGCTAAAGGCAAAAAATCCCAATATCAAAGTCATCGCGGTGGAGCCTATTAACTCTCCCGTTCTTAGTGGTGGCAATCCCGGACCGCACAAGATTCAGGGTATCGGTGCAGGATTTATCCCAGAAACTTTGGATACAAGCCTTATTGATGAGATTTTGCAAGTTGATGCTGAACTTGCCGCAGAAGAATCGCGCAAAATCGCCAAAAATGAAGGTGTGCTAGTGGGAATCTCAAGTGGAGCAAACCTTTGGGGTGCAAGACAAATGGCAAAACAATATCCTAATGCCAATATTGTAACTATTTTGTGTGATACAGGAGAGCGGTATTTAAGCACCGATCTTTATTCCACAGCACAATAAATTAGCAAGTTTGTATTTGGATATTTAAAAGTTTTGAAAATGATTGCAGTGAAGAAAAAACTTTATCCAAATCCATTTCTTTGCTAATAAAAACCAAATTAGATTCCATATATGTTTTGGTTTTTTTAATATGTATGGGCGGATAAACAAGATGTCGCACTCCATTGACATTGATTAAATATTCATCATTAATATTCAACAATCCCTTTACTCGCAAAATTTTGTCTCCATATTTATACAAAAGTGCCGAAAGCCAGATTCCAAATGCACTCCAATCCATTTGACCTTGAATATTGAGAGAAATAGTTTTGATATTTGCATTGTGGGAATTTAAATCTTTTGGATTATTTACCAATCTTTTTTTGAAATTGATATTAAAAAATTCATCATTGCAAAATTCATTTTTATTAAAAATCAATGCCGAATAATTCAAGCCTCTAAGCTCCTTTTCTAGCATTTTAGTATCTTGCTTAATATCTGTTTTGGTGATGAGCAAATAATCTGAATTGACAATTTGTGCGATATTTTCCTCATTTTTGAGATGCTCTAAGCCATTTAAAGAATCAATGCAAGTAAAAACCGCATTCACAAAAAAATGATTTTGCAAAAAGGTATCACTTAATATAGTAAAAAGTATCGGTTCTATCGTAGCAAGACCGGTAGTTTCTATCACAACTTTATCCAATTTTTTGCCACTTGTATGATAAAGATTCAAAATCTCTTTTAGTTTATCTGCCAAATCTTGTCTTCTATTGCAGCAAATACAGCCTTGATTGAGTAAAATCGTTTGTTCTTCTACAAAAAATGACGCCAAAATACTATCATCAAGTCCGCTATCTCCAAATTCATTGACTAAAACAGCGATATTTTCCCTGCTATCTCGCAAAAGCTCACTTAAAAAAGTTGTTTTTCCGCTTCCTAAAAAGCCTGTTACTATATTAACTGCTATCTTAGCCATTTTTATCTTGCATAAATTTTATAAAGTTATCATCTAATAAATCTATTTCTTTTTTGCTTAACTCTTGCACTTTTTGCCACAAATCACCCAAATCATTCACAATCACGCTTTTTCCCACCAAATCACTAAGGATAAATTTAGAGCCTTGCCATTCTTTGATATTAAGTCGATAAAAAGACAAAATCTCATTTAGAATTTTCACTCTCTTTAGCCTAGCTCTCATTCTATCTCTTTGATCTTGCAAGGCGCTCAAATTAGCACCTTGCTCATCAAAAGAAAGATCGCTCCAATGAAAAGAGCTTATCATCTCTCCGCATAATACACACATTTATTTTTTCCTAGGACATCTTTTGATGAAATCATCTGCCATTTCATTTAAAGTTACCCAACGCACACCCTCATGCTTATTGATATGCTCGATTATCCTTTGATGCATAAGCAGAACTTGAGGGCGACCACTCACATCAGGGTGTATCGTCATAGCAAAGATAGCATAATCCATATTTTCATAAACCCAGTCAAATTGATCTATCCACATTTGCCCTATATCTCTAGGGGAAATAAAGCCAAAGCTATTTGGGGATTTTTTGATAAACATCATAGGTGGTAAGTCATCTAAATACCAGTTAGCCGGTATTTCCACCAAATCTGTTTCTTGTCCTCTCACCAAAGGCTTCATCCAGTCTTTAGCTTCCAAACTATAATCAATCTTTGTCCATTTATCGCCAACCCTCACATAATATGGAGTAAAATCGTTGTGCATCAAAGAATGATCGTATTTGATACCATGTTTTAATAAAAGCTCATTTGTTATATTTGAAAATTCCCACCAAGGTGCCACATAACCGCTTGGTTTTTTGCCTGTTAAATCCTTTATAAGTTCGATATTTTTAAGCAAAACATCTTCTTCTTGCTTAGCAGTCATAGCTATAGGATTTTCATGTGAATACCCATGCGCTCCTATCTCACAACCCGCATCTACTATCATTTTCATCTGTTCGGGGAATGTTTCTATAGAATGTCCCGGTGCAAACCAAGTAGAAGGCAAATTATATTTTTTAAACAAATTTAAAAGCCTAGGGACGCCAACCTCTCCAGCAAAAAGCCCTCTTGAAATATCATCAGGAGAATCTTCCCCACCATAAGAGCCAAGCCAACCAGCAACTGCATCTATATCTACGCCATAAGCAACTAAAATTTCTTTTGCCATAAAATCTCCTTTATTAGTGATTAACCCCTAAACAGAGTTAGATTTAAATCCCTCAAATAAGGCAGATTCTCTCTTTGCAAATCCACCTCATTTAAATCGAGATTTACTACACAAACCCCGCTTTTATCTTTGATTTCTTTGATAATTTCTCCCTTAGGATTTATGATTCTAGAATGTCCAGCAAAACTTAAAATTTTGCCATTTAATTTGCTAACTTCTTTGCCACTTCTATTGCAAGCCAAGACAAAAGCTCCATTTTCAAGCGCCCTAGCTCTACTTGCCAAATCCCAAACATAAAGCCTTTGTTTGCCAAAAGCCGAAGGATAAATCAATATCTTAGCACCCTTTAGGGCAAATTCTCTAGCTATCTCGCCAAAGCCTATTTCATAGCAAATTCCAATACCAACCTTAACAGAGGCATTCCCAAAATTAATTTCAAAAACATTGAAACTATCTCCCCTTTCAAACCTCTTATTTTCATCTCCCCAAAGATGAGTTTTTTTATAAGTATCTAAGATTCCATTTTTTGAGACGATATAGGCACTATCATAAAGTTTTGTTTTTTCTTTTTGTATTGATGAGGCTACTATATATACATCATTTTCTTTGCAAAATTCTTTTAGTTTTTTGATTGTGTAGCTATCTTCACTGAAATTGATAGCAAATTCATTATCTTTATCTTCTACACAATAACCGCTATCAAAAAGTTCTGGCAACACAATTAGTTTTGCGCCTTTTTTAGCAGCTCTCTTAGCCAAAGAAAGAGATTCTTTTATATTATTTTTGATATTGTAAGATTTTGGAGAAAATTGCACTAAGCCTACTTTTATTTTCATTTCAACTCCTTGGCTTTTAAAAATGCTAAGATAAAAAATATTATGAATTCCTTAAATGATTATAAAATTACAAAGAAAACACAAAATGAGTAATTTTGAAATCCAATGAGTTTTGAAATTTGCCGATTTACCGCTATTTGTATGATTTGATTTTAAGTATAGAAGTTTTCTAAAGCCAAATGGCTTTAGAAATTAAAATTGCAGTTTTAAAGAAATTTAAATTTTACGCCTTTTTCTCGCTTACGATATTGACGATATTATCGCCTACCATAACAGCGATTTTTTCCATAAACTCCGCTGGAGAGGTGAATCCCACGCACGAGCAGTTAATCTCGCCTAGCACATATTTATCCTTGCCATTTGCATCTGTATCGAGGATAAAATCCGCTGTCCAAATCAGTGGCAAGTCGTAGTTACCGAGCTTAGAACGAATCTCTGGGAGTTGTGCCAAAAACCAATCAATAAGCGCTTGCCAATCTTTTGGCTCATCGTAGCGGTATTTTGCCCCGCTAAAGAGTGTCGCAGAAAACGCATCGCCACCTTCAGCTGGTTTTTTATGCACAACATACACAGGTGTTTTATACAGCATTAAGATTCTAATCTCACCTTCTTTGATACGCGGTAAGAAAGTCATATCCACAAGCATACCATTATCGCCTACCAAATAATGCTCACAAAAGTCCATAAACTCACCAAGTCTTCGTTCCTCTGTGTGGTTGTCTTTAGCCTCGGTGCAGATGATTTTGGTATCAAGTGGGAGTGAATCTAGCTTGCCATACTCACTAGCAGATTCTAATCGCACACGCCAGATTCCTTCACCTGTGGAACCGCGGTTTTGCTTTAGCACTCTCTCGCCTTTGGCTAGAGTTTTGGGGAAAGTCTTTTTAAAATCGTGCTTATCACTCCACACTACGCCGATTCTCTTCGCCTCTGCAGGGTCATAATACGCATAGGTATCACTAGGCACAAGCTGCGTATCTGCTAGCTTAGTTAGTGCGTCTTTCGCCCCATAGCCTATCATCGCATCGGGGTGTGGCATACCCACTAGCCCAGATTCACAGAGCTTGCGTAGCACATCAAAGTAGAGCTTTTCTTCTTTGAGATTGCCCGGATTGACACGCGAGACATAGCCATCAGCGGTGTTTTTGACATGCTCATAGATTTTGTTTCGCTCTGCTTCATCACGCAAAATCTCATCGGTAAAAAACACCACTTCTGCGCTCCAGCCCTTAGCTTTTAGCGCATTTACCATCGGCATAGTATCTTTTCTATATCCATCAGGTCCCTTGTCGCTGCCACCCCTTGCCTCGAAAAACACGATGTTCTTTTTCATTTTGAATCCTCCATAATTAAAGTATTTTAAAACTCAAAGCATAACAAAAAATCCCTAAAACTCATCTCAAAAAACGCAACAAAAGCAAAAAGTAAAATTTTATTTTAGTTTGTTAAAAAATGCCGATACAAATAAAATATTTATAAAAATAACAGGTTCTTGATAGATACATAAGCGATATAGAACTCAACTCTTTAGGGCAATCCAAAACCCTAAAACTGCAATGGGACAAGCAGAAATCTAACTAATCTTTTAGCCAAATTCCCTCTTTGGCTTTGAGGGTAATTTTATCTTGCTCCAAAAGCCAAGTTAAAGCACTCTTAAAAGATTTTTTACTCATTTTTAGAATCTCTGTAATCTCTTGTGGTGCGCTATCATAATGCAATCCCAAATGTCCACCACTCTCTTTTAGCCTCTCTAGCACTTTTTTTGCTTCATTTGTGGTATCTTTCTTTGCCATAGGAAGTTTTAGCGACAAATCGCATTTGCCATTTGGATAAATTCTTTTGATAAAAGCCTCTATCTTTTGATTAATATTGATTTGACTAAATATTTCATTTTTATACAAAAGCCCCAAATACTCGCCATCCACTACACATTCATAGCCCAAATTGCTTTCCCTAAATGGCACAATCTCTACTTTACTAGAAACCTTATAAAGCCCTTTTGGTGCTTCTTTAAAACTTTTTAAAAAAGATTTTATATTGCTCTTTGCTATGAGGCGATTTTCTCTATCAGTAGTGATGAAAACAAGCACTTGCGAATCCAAATTAAACTTATGTGGAGTTTTGGTTGGCATAAACAAATCCTTTGCAATCCCCAAATCCAAAAAACAACCCCACTCATTTTTGCCAACGACTCTCAAAAGAGCAATTTCTCCCCTTTGTGCTTTTGGCTCTAGTGTAGTAGCAATCACCCTACCCTCTGAATCGTGATACAAAAAAACCTCTATCTCTTCCCCAATTTTAGAATCTTCTAAAACATATTTTTTAGGCAACAAAACCTCTTCTTGCCCACTTTGCAAATACACTCCAAAATCTACGATTCTAGATATTCTAAGTCTTTGTTTGATACCTATAATCAATCTATAATCTCCATAAAAGTTTCATACAAGCTTCTCCCCAAAGGCATTCCATAAAATTCTGAAATCTGCCACCCCACTACAAATATCATTACCATAAAAATAATAAACCCAAGACACGCCAAAATCAATAAAGTTTTAAATAATTTCAAATAAAAATTTTCATCTAAGGAATCATTGAGGATTTTATTGCAACAAAACCAATCTACAAAAAACCCAAACCAAAAACTAAAAATTACAAACAACAGCACACACCCCAGACCAAAAAGCAGCATTGAAATATAAGGGGACCATATTCCATCACTATAAGCATAAATATTAGCTTCCCACAGCAAAATAGTATAACTAATATGCACCCCAAGCAATACAACAGCAACCAACAAAGCAATGAAAACTATACTTATGATACTTTCTAGTTTGGTTGAATATTTTGCAAACTCTTGTTTGATTTGCTTTCTAATTTCTTTATCGGTTTTCCCTGTGCTTACTAACTCGATTATTTGACTTTTTAGGTTTTTAATCCATTCTTTGCGATTTCTTTTTTGATTAGCTAGATTCATACCTGCAACCTTGATTTTAAAATTCTATATTTGGAATCTTGCCTCAAAAATGCCAAGAATATCTTAACAATTCAAGTTTTTAAACAATCCATTAATCTTATATTGAATTATATTAGCTATATTCCACTTATCAAATTAAAGCCAAGCAAAGAATAATGCCTAGCTTATTA
>JFBN01315895.1_pt1 | contig 28444 bp, 43 predicted proteins | sample 768741 | NCBI WGS metagenome assembly JFBN01 (sample SAMN01983846, study PRJNA193217) | chicken gut metagenome | biome: terrestrial biome; isolation source: ceca of Broiler chicken | host: Gallus gallus | place: United Kingdom: England | collected 2010-09-07
AATTTTTTCGTTGTCCATAAAACCACCTCTAAAAGGAATTCTATTCTGCGCTGGACAATGTGTCAAGCGCTTGGTAGCGCGGCGAGCGAGGAAATATCGGCAAGATAATACGCTGGCTCGCTGCACACTTTGGAGTATGCCTCGGCGCCTTGGAATTCATCTATAACCAGTTTTTCCTCTGCTGTCATGTCGGAATAGGCTGTGCGCCCATAGTTCGGAGGCAGCCATCCTCTTTTCCTCGAAGCATAGATGTTGAGGACATCAACAAGGCGCTGTTCGTTAAAAGTGATGTGGACAGTTCCCTTTTTATAGAAAGTGGCCTTGAAGTATTTGAACTGAATATTTTTTGTCTGTCCGCGACTGTTAGCCGACTCGAGCGCCCCTTTGATATCGAGAGAGGGAGTCTCGCCGCGGTCGAGATAATTGAGGACCATTTCAATATCTGACATGATCCCGTAACGGGTGTATGTATCAAGAGTTTCTGAACGCCACGAACTGGCAAAGCAGCCATGCACAGGGAGAATGACTTTTTTGTTGATTTTGTGGGCTTTATTGGTCGCCCAGCCGGAATAATAGTGGATGTTTTTCTCGCACTCAGGATACCATGAGTGTTGTTCGGAGAGTTTATCGAACAGAGATAAGATAGAGTTTTCGACACCGTCCGCGAGCTGGCTGTTAATGTCGATTATAACCTGACGAATGTTGAATTCGGTAAAATCGTAGTCTGCCATGGAACTGATTTTGTTGTGATACTCAACGGACATTTCAGAAGTGAGTTTGCCGGTGATCTCTGGTCTGTTCAGGAGCTTCTTCCAATGCTTCGCGCGCACGAGCCGTAGATAATTATTGATACCGCTACGGGGGATATCATTGCATGATTCGCCGCCTATTTTCAGAGTGATTAAGCTATTGTCTGTGTTGCCTAGAAGCGAGACCATCAAGTTTTGATATTCATTCAGCAGAGCTATGCCGGCGTTGCACTCAAAATTGTACTCGGCTATCATGGCTTCAATCCAGCTCGCGGAGGTGAGGGCTTCGGAGCCTGCACCAGAAGTTGATTCCTCCTGCTGCTCGGCTTTTTTCATATGCTCAAATATCCACGAGCTTTGCGGCTTGCTGGCTAACTTGGCACATACGATGGCGACGTCAACATCGGTTTTCCTCTCGCCGTCCCGGAAGGCGCCTTTGATATAGCGGATATCCGCGCCCACCTCTGCGAGTCTGTTTTGAAGCACCTTCCGGCGGTTGGTGTATGGATTGCGCAATGTTTCGGCGTTGAGTAGGCATACTATCTGGCCGCCATCGGCCAGCATGTCCATGGCGTGGAGTAGGTGCGCGTCACCATTGGAAAACGGCGGGTTCATCAGAATTAGGTCGTATCGCTTGTTGGTGGCATAGGTCAAAAAGTCATCATGTACTACGCGATAGCCTTTGCCGGTGAGAATATACCGCAAGTTCTGGTCAATCTCGATACAATCTATGTCAAGCTCGTGGCGGTAGCGAAAACGCTCAGCAGCCTTTTTCGCGGCGTCCAGAAGGTCGCCTTTTCCGGCGGAGGGTTCCAGCACAGTCTTGATTTTATACCACTCCACCATGGCGGCCATCCGGCCGGCGAGCGCCGCCGGCGTGGGGTAAAATTCCCGGTCCTGTTCGGGGAGAAATGCTACGGGCTGTGCGGCTCCCTGCTCAGCCTCGGCGATGATGCGGCGCAATACGTCCGGCCGCTGCTCAAAATGGTCGGCCAAAAGTTTTTTGGCACCGTAGAGCGTGGCCGAGACTTGATCGCGATTGATGCAATAGGTGTCGCTGTATTCCGGGCGGACGGCGTGAGAATAAAAGGATTTGTCCTCGCGCTCGGAATAGCGGAGCCGTGTGCCCTGAGCAATATAACCTATTGAGATGCCATTGACGGTGGCATCCCAATGCCGGTAATTTCGCATTACATCTGATTTTTCAGGATTGAAAACAAGGTCAATGTTCATTTTTTGAGCCTCCGCACAAAAATTTTTCTACTGTTCTGTTCAGGCGTTGACGTAGTTTCCGCTCGTTACGTTGATCGGCATAATAATTCCGCACCCGTCGGGGCTTCCGAGATAGACGGGAGAATTTTTGCCCTGCTGTTCTGAGTAACTAAGCTGAGCGTTCGGCAGGATTTCCAGCGTGTTTATAAGATAATCGATGTTGACATCCGGAGCATTTTCTCCGAAAGTGAAGTATCCAGGCTTGCGTGTTTTGGCGGCGTACTTCTTCTGTCCTGCGTCGTGAACAGCTTTGAATCCCTTGAGCTCCGCCAAAGAATAGGGGAATTCAAGCGGGGTCATAGGACAATCAAGAGCCAGAATTGTTTTTTCAAGGGCCGGCTGGGGTCCGCTGTTCTCGGGAAGAGGAAGCGGGGTGTTCAGAGCGACAGCCTGACACCCGTCACAAACGAACTGGCGCCCCTCGGCGTCTCGCCATGCCTTATGAAAGAAGTCGCTCGAGGTGCTTTTCTCGGCGTTCTTGAGAATCCGGAGGGCTGCGCGCTGCCTGTTCTGTACCTTCGCCGAGCGGGCAGCTGTCGCGCGAATTTCGATTTCGAGCATTTCGCAAAGCTTGCTGAGATCGGCGGCGATGACGCATTCCTTCGCGTCCTCTGCTGACTCGAGGGCGGAGCGGGCGAGATTGAGAGCTTTTGAATAATCCATGGTAGTGCCTCCAAAATTTATTTTTTCGTAGCATTTTGCGGGCTCGCTGTTCTGCGAGCGCCTGTTCAGGCGGCTGGCTTGCGCTGTTCTATTTTGTCCTGTTCTGGCGCAGTCTGTTCTGCTTTAAGCATAGGGGATAGCGTCAAGCGTTTGTGTCGCTTTCGCCAGGTACGGCGGGGCGGCTGTTCAGCCGGCCGCCCCTTGCCAGCGCTTGAACACCTCGAGCGCTCGTGTCCTGTCGCGTAGCATCAGTTTTTGCAGGAAGAAGCGGGCAACGTCCAGCCGCTGCGTATCATCGGGTGATATGCTTAACACGGCTTCCTCGAGCTGGTCGTCAGTGAGCATTTCGACCGCGTCGAAAATTTCTTGCATTTCACGGCGCTGCTGTTCGTGATGCTGTTCCAGCGCCTGGATGAACCACGGCGCAAACTCGACGTGGATAACTTTGCCGTTGTTGCTGAAGCTGTCCAGCCAGTCGGCAAGCGCTCCAATCTCGGCACCTGTGGCCTTATCCTCGTCGCTCACGTTGCCGTTGCCAAAGCGGCCGCGCTCGCTATACATGCGCCCAAAGCTGCGGATGTGTTCAATCAATCCGCCGTCACCGTCTCCGAGATCATAGCGGCCCTCATACGTTCCGGCCTCACCGTCGCGGATGTAATGGATGATAAAATCCGTTTTGTCGTAGCCTCCGCCGCCCTCGGCGGCGTTCTCTGCGCAGCGCTGTTCGTCGAGTCGCCCGAGTATAATTTCCGCCGCTGTTACGGAGAGCTTGAGCGGGTGTTCTGCGTCATAGTCATAAAATGCGGGGTGCTCTGAGAACGGAATTTCCACATACGGCGCGCCATCCTCGAGCGGGTGCTCGGCTGTTACCTCGGCGATGAGACGCCGGCCCTCCACGCGCCTGTTAAGCTCGCGTTCTCTTCGCGCTTGCTGTTCTGCCTGTTCTGCGGCAATGCGCGCAGACTCGGCGGCGGTGTTCATCGCCTCGACGGCTGCGAGGTCCGCCGCGGTCGGCTGTCCCTGCGGCAGCGTTGCAAGCTCGGCGGTGTACTGCGCAAGCCTCTGCTCTCTGCGCTCAATTTCGGCCTTGCGGCTGTCATAACAAAAACCGCCAGGTTGGCCGAGCCCTGCGCGCAGCTTTGCGATATACTCAGGCTCGCCGCGCATGGCGGCCTTGAGCGCGGCGGCGCGGGCGTATTTATAGAGCGGGTGTTCGGGCGTGAGCTCGGCGCTATCGTCGTCGAAGTAGTCGGTGTACAAGTCGGTGTCGTTATGGACGACGAACACGTCGCGCGGGAGGCGCTCGCAGTCGCGGGCGTAGATCGTCACGTTGGGGCGTCCGTCGGCGTTATTGTCGAGGCTGTAAAAGCAACGGATAAGCTTCTTCTCGCCGTTGACCTTGATACCATTCCAGAAAAATTTAATGCTTGTTGTGTTCATGTCCAGGCTCCTTCCTGTTCTGTTCAGGCCCGCGTGTTACGGGCTCGCTGTTCTGTGGCTTCCCACGACCGCCCGGGAGGGCGGTTTCGGCCGGATGCCGTCCGGCTCTCGTCAGGTGGGGTTATTCTTAGGCAGTCTATAATATATGACCATTCCTCCTGGCTTCTTGTGTCATTTTAAAATTCGCTTTTGTTATTTTGTAATTATATTATAGCGTGACATATTGCTATTGTCAAGTGCTTTTTTATAACTTAAAAATAATATTTTGCTTGCGTTCGCGGCGATTGTCTGCTATAGTGCAATCAGGTGATGCAGATGCAAGCAAAGATTATCAAAATGATTTGCGGCTATCGTGATATTCCGTTGTCAGACCTTGCCGCGAAATTACACAAGTCAACATCCAATTTCTACCAGATAATCAAGCGCGACGATTTCCGCGAAAGCGAGCTACAAGAGATCGCCGACGCGCTCGGCTGTGATTTGCGGATTACTTTTATCGACCGCGAGACAGGGCGCGAGTTTTAGCGCCCCGTCCGCGTAGGCTGTTATACCAGATAGAGCGCGCCGCGATACTCGACGCTTACCGCCTCTTGATTAAGCGCGGATTTGATGCGCTCGGCCAGGTCTCGCAGGTCGTCGGCGTGCGCCTCGATATCTTCGGGCGAGCCGTAGGCGTAAACGATTTTAACAGGCTCTTTGACGAGGCCGGCGGCGTCACTCATCCAGCACCCGGAAGCCTCGACGACGGTCGCGCCGCCGAACATCTCGGAGAGCGCGGCGGCAGCCGCGTCGGTCCATGCGCTGGTGTCTGTTATGGCATCGACTCCGCATGTGCCGGGGACATATACGGCGACGCGCTCGGGGAGCTTCACGGCGTTGGCGAATACAACATTTCTGTTCATCTGGTGTTCCTCCTTGATTTTTTCCGCCGGTTGTGTTACACTGGGGGCAACGTGGCGGGGCGTTGCCCCTTGTCCATCGGTCTAAGTCGTCAGCGGTGCGAGCGCTGGCGGCTTATTTTGTTATGTAGCTATTACCAGATGGCGAGGATATAAAGAAACTGAAAGGCCATGAAAATTTGTTCCGGCTCCGCGTTGGAGGATATCGAATCATTTACACGATCGACAACGGCGAATTAATCGTATACGTGATAGACGTTGGAAGCCGCGGCCAGATATACAACCGCTATTAACGAGCGAGGCGCTAGAATCGTCTCAGAGCCGATGAAGTGCGAAAATGTGAATCTATACCGGAAGCCGCGCGCGAGCCCGCAACGCCTCAACGTGGAGCGCGACGGACGTATATACGCAATTGGGCAGAGCTGCAACAATCAACCGGCGCGGCTCTGCCCTCTGCTTTGTGCCTGACGGCAAAACCTGCTTTAAGCAAATAACGCCCGCCATGAAGCTGCAACGGCGGGCATTGCCACGTAGTTTTTCTGAGATTTACTCGAGTTTTTCCGAGAAAAACTCTTGTTTCTCCAGGATTTATCATCCCCTCGCAATTCCCCTCGCGCGCGTGCGCGTATACGCGCGGTAGAATATTATATAATAAAATATTAATCTTACAGTAGAAGTAAAGATTATATAACTAGATATAACTAGTTAGTTTATACTTCTCCTGATAGATAGAGCAATAGGGGGAGTCTGAGGGGGAAAGAGGGAAAGGAAGATATAACTTTTAGCAACTGAAGCCGAGGCTACAGAATCGCCCGAGAGCGTCGAAAGTGCCCAAGCGTGAAATGACACCAGCGAGAAACGCAACAGGGCGCGCAGGTCAACGACGGGCGCGAGAGCGCTATATACAACGACAGGCGGAGCCGATACCCACGCACGGGAGCGGCCCCGCCTTATATTTTGCCCGCATATCTCACAGCCGCGCGAGGATAGCGCGCAGACGACGCGCCGCCAACAGCGCCGACGCAGCCAGCATAGGCCAGCAAGCGCCGCCCATATACCAGGATACCAGACACACCAAGCCCGCCAGAGGATGCCCGCCAACGTCTCCGGCGGTCTCTCTCTTTATGTCCTCGCCAAAGCCACGCCGCACCCCTTGCCATGGGGGAAAACTTTTCTCTTTTTCTTTCTTTTATATTTCTTTCTTTTTCTCTTTGGTGAAAGGGGATATATAGCAATCGACAGAAGAGCGACAACAAATAGTAATCATAGATGATTACAAAAAAGCAGACAGAGAGACAAGCGAGCCAAACAACAACCATAGCGGCCGGAGCCGCCCCGAAGATGGCTGATAAAGCCGCCGGTACTAGTGGCACGACACGCAAGCACACGAGCACACACCGGCAAAAACGAGCGTGTAAGCAACGCGGAGAGCAGCGCGCAAGCAGCGGCAAAACGAGCGCGGGAAAAGAGTCACCGCCCGCGGCCTGTTAAACGGGCGGAGCATTTCACAAAACTTGAAACGTGAAATTGCATGAAATGAAACGTGAAACGCGAAAGCGGCGAGGCTTCATAATATTACAACAAACAGCACAAATACAGGGTAATGAATTGTGCAATATGAATAATAAAAAACAAACTACGGCAACATTATGATTGGTAATGTTGCCGCAGTGCTATTTTTGACGAATGAAAACTTGCAAAAACAGACCCCGAGGGCGGCGCGATGCAGGCCCCACCCCCTAGTTTACAGGTAGAAACTGGAAATCATTCCGCCGATAGGCGGGAGCACTTCCCCGTGCATCCCTGTTCATCGGCCCCGCCTCTACCTGTTCATCGACCGGTCACGGTTCATCATTTCACCTCTACCTAAATCCTCGGTCTGGCGGTTCAAAAAATTTTTTAAAAAATATCGGCGCTATATCGGAGAAAAGCGACACAAACGCTTGACGAGGGTACAAACAATAAAATTAGGAGGTGTTTTTTATGACGAAGCAATACGGTTCTGTCGTCGACTACGAAAAGAAACTAGAGCGCGTCATGGCGCGGTTCGGCGCAGGGGATTGCAATTATAACTGGGATCGTCACGGAGCGTGGGTAGAGTTTCGGCTCGATGGCGAGCTGTACAGATTTGAGCATACGTTGACGAAAGCCGCGCAGCGGGATATCAAGTTGAAAGGCGGCACGGACTGCTTTGCACAGATTGTGCTTAGCCTTGAGGATCTGGCTCGGATGTCTGAGCGTGGGATATATGAGCTGAGCACATGGATATCTGGGATGCGGTGTCTGCCGGAGAAGGTGGAGTTGCCTGGATGCCTTGTGAGGCTGGGCTTTTCCGAGATGCCGTCAGATGCTGGTCAGGTGCGTTCGAGGTATAAGCAGCTGGCGCGCGTCGTGCATCCGGACGCCGGCGGCGAGGAATCGGAGTTCGTTAATCTGCGTGAGGCTTATGAGGAGGCGTTGAAGCTAATCGGAGGAGGTGGAGACTGATGGATAAATATCAGCAATCAGTTGCTCGGTGCGCAAAGGCAGCATGGGTATTTCAGCAACAATTCCCAGAGCTGCGTTTTGAGTGGAGAGTGGAAAGAACAATTGGACACTCGACCGCTGATGTATATTTCGTAAGGGGATGCGCGGTCATTATCATCCGAGCAAGAAAGCATCCTGACCGGATTCTTATCAAGACGTTGATTCGTTTGTTTAAAGATAAATATCGGTTTCTACCGAAAGGCATATATGATATTGTCCGCAAATGGCTTGAACAGGAGGCGTCGAGTTATGAATAATCAGTTGGCGATTGAACAGTGCGAGGGGATTTCCAGACTGTTTCAGGAGCGGCACCCGGAGGTAGATTTTTCGACGCATGTCACTGGGAACGATGGCTCTCCCCTGCCTGCGGAGGTGAACTTGATAACACATTTCGACCCCTCGATGCGCTACATCATCGAAGTGGGCTGCGGTATGGAGCCGGAATGGATAGCGGAACTTTTCATATCTGCGCTTATGCAAATGCTTAAACTTCATCATCCGCAAAGGGAAGCGGCTTTCTTTATCCGTGAGCGAACATTGCTTGAACAATGCGCAGGGGAGATTTCAAAGCGTGTATTGGAGGTGTGAGTGATGATAGACGTACATCCGACAAAGTGTAACCTCTGCGGCGGCGAGGTAGTCTATACCAGCAATGCGAAGATCTACGGCCGCGAGTTCGGCAGCGGACGATGCTATCTCTGTATGTCGTGCGGGGCGTATGTTGGAACGCATAAGCCGCGGCCGCGTGACGCGCTCGGGATATTGGCCGACGCCGAGATGCGGTATCTCAAGCGCATTTGCCATGCTATTTTTGATCCGATGTGGCAGGGAGACAAGCATCCGCAGCGGCACCGGCGCGAGATGTATGCGTGGCTGGCTGAGCAGATGGGCATACCAGCCGCTGACTGTCATTTCGGCTATTTCGATGCGGACAAGCTGCGCATAGCTCATAAGATTTTATTGGACAAATCAAGAATGGAAAGTGCAAGGAGGTAATTGAATGGAAAGGCTAAAAGCAATGTTATCGCAGCCGATGGCGGGGAAGAGTGAGAGCGAGATCGCGGAGACCCGTGAGCGAGCTGTGAAAGCGCTTCAAGCGGCCGGTTATGAGATCGTGAACACCCTTTTCACCGACGAGTGGTACAGTCGGGAAAACATGGAGAAACGCGGAGTGGTTCAGATTCCGCTGTGTTTCCTCGCAAAGTCGCTTGAAAACATGTCTCTCTGTCACGCTGCGTATTTCTGCGCCGGTTGGGAACAGGCTCGCGGCTGCCGCATAGAGCATGAGGCCGCTGAAGCATACGGTCTTAAAATCATCTATGAAGAAAGTAGGTGCTGAATTGTACGAAAGGAAGTCTGTGGGCGCTGCGGCGCCGTGGTGGGCGCGTGAGCTGTGCGCACTCATCGAGGAAAACACCGTCCTCAAGATCGAGAATGAAGCGCTGAAACAGGCGCTTCGCGCGGGCGGGGTCGAAGGGAACCGCGAGTCCCATATTGTCGTTGTAGCGAACGACGAGGCAATCATCAACATAGGTGCAGAGGTGGCTGGCTGTGGGGAATAAGAAAAATATGCGCCGGCTCTATCTCCTGGTCACCGCGCAGACGGCGGCGAATATAGAAAAACTTGCCCGAATGTGCGGATATTCGCGCCCCGGACAAGTCGTAGATAAATTAGTCAGAGAGAAAATGATTCAGCTGCATGGGGAGGCAAGACATAATGACTTTAACTGATTTTGCGTTTGAGGTGCACGACAACGCTGTCAAGCATGGATGGTGGGAGGAAGAACATCCCTTTGACGAGATAGTTGCTTTGATACATAGCGAGCTCTCGGAGGCTCTTGAAGAATACAGGCTTGGGCGCCCGGAGTTTTACCAGCTCTGTACGAGCAGCGATGGTTCTCCGTGCCTCCGTAATGGGTGTGGCGACTGGTCCGACGGAGTGTGCGAGTTGAATTCGCTTGACAGTGATCCGAAAGGCGTGGCGGTCGAGCTGGCTGATGCCGTCCTCCGTATCTTCGATTGGTTCGGGAAAGAACATCTCGATACGGCAGAACTGATCGGAGAGGCTCACGAGCGGCGCGAAAACATGCAGGATATCCCAGTTCCTGTGAAAGACGCTACATTTGCTGGGCTCATCGGGCGCTGGCACGCCATGGTATCAGCTGCTTATATGCGCTGGTATACGGCCAGCGGTACGCACTCTGCGGCGCTGCGGCTTGCGGCAGTTGTCGGCGAGCTTACCGCCTGGATTGACCGGAACGGCGGCGACTCTATGGAGCTATTGCAGATGAGGCACCAGTACAACAAAAACCGGACATATCGTCATGGAGGGAAGAAGATATGAGCGGACGCGGCCCGGCGAACAAGCCAGGTGGAGGTGATAGCCAGGAGCGCATCGACGCCTGCCTCTCATGTCCGTATCCCGTCTGCGTTGACTGCTTTGCGCGTGGCAAAGGGCCGGTGCAGGGTAAAACTATGGCAAAGCCCAGGCAGCCGGCAAAAAAGTCTGAGGCGCTCTCCAAGAAAAAGCAGCGCCGCCCGCCGGAGCCGTCAAGACCGGAGCAGACCCCGTATGGCCGCAAGCGCCGCAGCGAAGCCGACAGAAAGACCTATCAGATCCATGCTGCCATGGACTACGACCTCGTGTGCAAGTTCGACGAATACTGCGCCGCCAACGATATCAGCACATCCGAGGGCATCCGCCGCGCTATCGCTTTTATGATCGGGGCGGATATCTGAAAAAAGTGCTTGACTTTTTGCTAGAGCAATAATATACTTATTGCAGGAGCAAAAAGTGAGGTGATACAATGTCTCCGAAAATGGGACGACCACGCAAGGACGTGACCAAAAACGTGAGCATCGGTCTGAGATTGACTCAGGAGACGGCAGAAAAATTGCAGCGCTGTGCCGATGAGTTAGGTATATCGAGAACCGAGGTAATCGAAAAGGGGATCGACCTTGTCGAAAAGACCCTAGATAAATAAATAGAAGCAATCTGCTCACTTCCATATGCACAGACTGCTTCTATGTCCAAGAGGTTTCCCTCGCGGTAAATTTATTATACCATGACGGAGACTTCCATTCAAGAAAAACCTGATGGAGGTAATTTTATGCTACCGAAAAGCACAGCACAACTATCCGAAAGCCCACTCGCAGCGTTGGATAACAACCAGTGGGACGAACTGCTTATGACTGACGCCACTCTCAGCGAGCGCCGCAAGAGGCTGTTTGCCACGGTCGAGAAGATACGCAATGGCGCTGAGGGCGACTGGGAAGAGGATTTTGAGCTCGCACTTGAGCTCTACGCGGGTGTACGCGACACGCTGGCTATGCTGCACGCAATCCGCACGATGGACGCCGTACATTTTGCGGCCATGAGGCCGAGCGACATGACGGCTTTTCTCAACCGACATACTGCATAGGAGGAAGATAAATGAACGAGCTGCAAATTTTCAACAATCCCGAGTTTGGGGATATGCGCATAATCGAGCTGAACGGCGAGCCGTGGTTCGTCGGCAAGGATGTCGCCACGGCGCTGGGATATGCAGAGCCGACAAAGGCCGTTCGTGAACGTGTTGACTCCGAAGATAGGGGGGTGTCTAAAATAGACACCCCCTCCGGAGCACAGGAAATGACCATCATCAACGAAAGCGGGCTGTATTCACTCGTCCTGTCAAGCAAGCTGCCGAGCGCGAAGAAATTCAAGCGCTGGGTGACTTCCGAGGTGCTGCCAGCTCTCCGCAAGCACGGGAGCTATCAGGGACGGCCGAAGTCATCGGCAGAGATGTTCTACGCTCAGGCCCAGATAAACATGGAGGTCGAGCAGCGCATGACCGAACTCGAGCAGGCGAACAGGGACGTCACTCGCAAGTTCAGTGAGACTGTGGCGCTCTTCTCACTGCCGGCCGTATCAAAGGATGACTGGCAGGCGGAGATGAACCGCGCGATCAACCGACTCTGTGAGGGATACGGGCTGAATCACCAGACCACGCGCGGCGATATGTACGCCGAGCTTGAGAACGAGATAGGCTGTAACCTCACCGCGAGGCAGTCGCGGTTGCGCGAGCGTCTGCGCCGTAACGGCGCCACAGCCAAAGAAGCCAACGCGGTCACAAAGCTAACTGTCATCGCACAGGACGCGAAGCTCCGCGCGGCGTTCGAGGGCATTGTTCGCCGTTGGACGGCTCAGCGTCTTGCTTAAACGAACGAAGCCGCCCCGAAAAGGGCGGCTTTTATATTTAAAGGAAGAACGCTAACAAAAATGCTAATGAGCTTTAAAAGTGCTGATTTATCAGTGGTTTTATAATGATAATTGGTGGGTTCGAATCCCTCCTTCTCCGCCACAGAGGAAGACCTCGCAATCTATTGTGATTGCGAGGTTTTTCTTATTTATCAATGCTTTGCGGGATTTTGATAATTTCATATTTGATAGTCAAATTTCTTTTTCAAGTGCCTTGTTAGCACGTTTTAAATTGCAATTTGCTAACAAAAATGCTAACAAAATAGCCGGTCTATGTACCGGACTTTGTATCGATATTGGTGTAGAAAGTACGGATGGACTCATTCCATTTTTGCTTGTCCTTTTCGGCTAGATGAGTGTAAATGCGGTGTAGAGTGTTACGATTAGACCAACCACCATAGCTCATGCACATTTCCTCCGGAATATTCAAATGGTAACACAGTGAGGCGAAAGAATGGCGCAGGCCATGTACACCGATAAGAGGCAATCCTGCATCAGAACAAACCTTGTTTATGTTCCTAAATAGTGTAGGGGCTCGGCACGTTACGATGAAACTATTGTCATTCGGGATGATCTCGAGTAACCGCCTGAGCCGTGGAATTAGTATGGGAACGCTGCGTTGTGAAGTGTTGTTTTTCGCAGTAGTTTTAATTACCCATTTGTTGTCTGAGTCCGGCACGATGGTTTCGTGGATGGTGATACACTCATTTTCTAGGTCGATGTTGCTTGAGCGTATTCCAAGTATTTCAGAGCAGCGGCAAGACGATAGAGCGAGAAGCGCCGGCAACTCATACTTGTTGCCGCGGATAGCCTTGATGAATACTTCAATTTGTTCATAGTCCAGCCAAGGGCGTTCGCTTCTCGGGATCATAGGGAGGCTAGGCTCGTCAAAAGGAATGTTGTGAAAGTGCAGTGTGGCAGCCACCAGTCCCCACGCATTGGCGACTGTTTTAGCTGAGACGAGGCTGGCTTCTTCATTAACGATACTCTGCCAATCACGTATCTCTTTGAGCTTAGTGCCCATATGTTTATCAAATCTGTGTTTTTTTATGATTTTATAGCCTCTGAGCGTGGATGGAGATAAAACATTGCTTTTTGAGTTGATATACGACTCTATGGCCTCGCGGAGAGTCAACTCTAAGGCGGGTGTAAATTTCCTCTTGCCGCCCATATATTCGGTTTTGATAGCTGTCGCAAGCCGGATGCACTCTGCTTCACTATGGGCATTGACGGGTACACTGACGCCGCCCAGGCGCATCTGTATGAACCAACTGCCGCTTGCAAGTTGACGAGGTTTTGGGACTTTGATAGCCTCTTTCTTTTTACGCTCTTTGATTTGACGAGTTCCGCACCACTGGCAGAAGATAGCGTTGTCCGGGATCTCGTTTTTGCATTTTTTGCATAACATATTGCACTTTACCCCCGAAATGTGTTAATATCAAGGGGCAGAGAAGCCAAAGTTCATAGTTTTCTGCACCCTTTCATTTCCCCCCGTCTGATGCGCCAACATCAGGCGGGGATTTCTTTTTTGGGGAATTGGAGCTTGCGCGCGGCGTGGCACGGTCCCCCCTGCTTATCGTAATTGATATCGAACGGCGCAATCACTCGCTGAAAATTCTATGAAGAGATCACCGCTGTCGTCGACTACGCTGTTTGGAATTTCAAACACTATAACACCGCTGGTAGTTGAGAGCGGGTTGACGTGTGTGTCGTGCAAGTCCCTACTATATCCAAGCAGAGACGATGATGAGAATTCATACCCATCCCCGTACAGCACTTTTGTCTTAACATCGGCACCTGATGAATAGGACGGCAAGAAGATATCAGCGGATTTCCCGGCATTATAAACCGTTGTATGCACTACTGCGAATTGATTCCCATCATCCGGCTTGAATGAACCGGCGTAATCGGCTGCAATACTGTCAGTCCATTCAAAGCTGTCTATTGTGATATTCCAATCTCCCAGTGAAGATTTTGTGCCGATGTCTACAACCGTATTTGTAGATTCATCTACTTGGGATACAGACGACGATGGTGCAGGAGAGTTCCGTTCTAATTCCTCAAGTTGTTCTCTTAGTTCAGCATTTTCTGATTCTAGCTCGTCGATACGAGCTTCGAGAGTGTCAGTAGAGGGGTCGGCACTTTCGGTGGCGTTGCTAGCGCAAGCGGAGAAAGAGCACAAAAGTGCCATCGCTATAGTAATTGCTAGTATTTTTTTCATTTCATATTTCACCTCAATATTGCCTAGCACTTTTCTACTCCGTAGAGCAATAAAGACACTTATTCAGTCGGCAGCGGAACATCCTCTTTCATGATGATAGTCCCGAAGCAGCTCAGCGAGCGGCCGGAGTCGTGCCAGATCGTCACGTCGGCGTCCGAACGCTTGCGGTTGAGCGAGAACAGATAGACATTATCGTACATATCCTGGCAGACCTGCTTGACGAGAAATTCGCCATCGAGCAGCAGAGCCGCGACGTCTCCATCTTTTGGAGTCTGGCGGAGGCCCAGAGCGATGCTGCCGTCATGGAGATATGGCTCCATACTGTCGCCGTTAATTTTCACCGCAAAATCAGCCTTGGTATCTACCGGCACCTCATAGTCCTCCCACATATTGCCGAAATCGGGCTCGCCTTTACCGGCGGCGAAGCTGGCACCGAACAAGGGGATAGTTTTAGTGGCGGGAGCTGCCTCCATATCAGTCTTGACAGCTGATTCTTCCTCCATGCGGGCGCGTTCGCGTTCGGCAACGACTTTGACCATGTCTTTGCCGTGCGCGTCAAGAGAATCGAATATACGAGCAATATGTTTGGCCTCAGCCGATACGGCTGGGGCTTTTTTTGTGTCTGTATTGTCATCAATACCGAGGATATAATCGGCGGACACACCAAACTTTTTCGCTATTTCAACGATATATGAATGCCCTGGCTCACGTTCGCCGGTCTCATATTTTGTAATGGTGGCATATGGCTTACCAAGCTCTTCTGACAGCCTTTTGCGAGTATAACCGTTTTCTTCGCGGACTTTGACTAAACGTTGGCTTAGTGTCACTTAATATCACCTACCTTGTCATTTCATATTTACATTATATTAAAAAGCGGGTAATCAGTCAATAAAAATCAACCCGAAATGGGTAAAAATATTTCATCAAAGCCTTGACATAGACCCGTAATGGGTGTATATTTAATACAAGATTAACCCGATTTGGGTAAATTTGGCAAGGAGGTGGCGAATTGGTGTTTCCCAATATTGACGCGGAACGCGCACGGAGAGGATGGACGCGAGTTGAACTGGCGAGACAGATAGGAGTTTCCTATAGCACCCTCAAGAACTGGATGCGTGGCTCGAGCGATATCCCAGCTAACAAGCTTATAGAGATGTCCGAACTGTTTGATTGCAGTGTCGACTATCTACTCGGGATTGGCAAACCATCTAATTGATGCTTCGGATATATGCCAATCTCAAGTTGCTAAGTTTATGCAAGTTGACAAAAATCGCTGATATTCTACGAATATCACGAAAAACGCTTGTAAACAAGCGTTTTATGGGAGCCTGTGAGCGGAAAAGAGGGGCAGCTGGATGAGAAAAAAGTTGTCAGAATGGTTCGACAAAATCCCGGCACGTGATTTGGCATGTTTCTCGTTGGGATTTTCGGCGGCTGTGCTGCTCATAACAATTCTTGTAGACATTGTATTAGCCACGATGCCGCCGCAATAATGTTCGGCCATAAATCATGAAGGACGGCAATCAGAGAAAGAAGCAATGAGACAACGGAGATACGCTTTGAATACTCTGCGTCCTTTCTCGCCGCCTACGCCTCGTTGGCCGCAAGTTGCGCCCGCTGTTCGGCGGCGCCGGCAATCCGACGCAGATCTTCGAGCGGCGACAGTTTTGAGTTCATCTCATTGATTTTCTTTTCGATGCGGTCGCCGGAGGTAGTCATCCCATATGAGATGGGGACTTCGTAATCGTGCATACGGCTCACTCCTTCCAACTCGGATTTTATCACACGACGGAGGAGGGAGACAAGCAGGTTAGTTTTTTCAAAGAAAGGGGAAAGGAAAATGAAATACGGTCTCAGCAAGGGCACACAAAGGAAGATGGAGCATCAGTCTGATCTGTTCGGCGGTCTCATTCTTTATGGTGTGCCTTTTTTCATACTCAGCCAGATAGGTAATGTCGTCGTTGATTGCATAGCCTCTCTCTGGTGATTGGGGGCATGGCTGTGAAACGCGCAACACTCGAAGAGATGATAAAGCTTCGAGCTGCGGGACTCTCATATCAGAGTATAGGCGACAGATACGGTGTATCAAAGCAGGCGGTATATTCCAGGATGCACCGCTTCCAAGGCGAACTCAAAGACGCGGAAGCAGAGCCGAAGGGAATTTCCGAGACTGAGCTCGCGAGAGCTAGAAAACGGCTTGGGAAGGTCTACCAAAACTATCCTGTGCTCGCTGAATGGATAGCGAGGAACTGCCGCGGTAACCTGTCGGGGTTTGCTCGAAACGTGGGCCTTGAATATGACGCGGTAAGTGCAGCTCTGTACGGACGTCGTCGTATGGACCTGTCACTGATACGAAAGATATTGGCGTTCACGGGACTGACATTTGAAGAGGCATTTAAGAGCCAGAAAGGAGGCGATGAGCGTGCCGAAGACAAAGATGGCAAGTCAGATAAGAGAGCGAAGGCGCGACCGGGTGTTTGAACTCCTACTCGGCAGAAAAGAAGCCCTTGCGCTCACGGATGAAGAGTTTGGCGCGCTGGTTGGATGGTCAAAAGCCACGACACATCGCCGAATAAGACAACAGAAAAGCTCACGCGACTGGACTCTCGGCGAGGTGACCACTTTGGCGTCAAAGCTGGGCATACCGCCGGAGGATCTTCGCGAGGCGATAAAATTCTGAAAAACGAAAGGAAGTCAAAAACATGGAAAACACACTGAAAATCTCAAATTTCTGCCCGTTGCTCTCGAAGGGCGAGGAGCGCATCCGCTGCGGCAAGTCAAAGTGCGCTATGTACATAAAAGAGCGTCGCCGCTGCTCGCTGCATGTGATCGCCGAGGAACTCTCCGAGATGCCCACCGCTGAGCTCATCAGTACCACATCCTACAGCGAGATGCTGGCCGACGCAGGCGACACATCCGACAGATGATAGTCTCTTGTGAGCGCCTGCATTTTGATGACAGGCAATCCTGGCTAAGGGGCCGACGCAGGGGACTCGGAGCAAGCGATGCCGCCTCGGTGATGGGGTTGTCCCCATGGAAAAGCAACTTGCAGTTGTGGCTCGAGAAAACCGGGCAAGCCCAGGGCCTCGAGCTTGATGGTAACGAAGCGGTCGAACTTGGGAAGAGCCTCGAATCGCCCGTGCGTCAGATATTCGCGGTGAAGCATCCCGAGTATGAGGTCGAATATTACCCATACGACATCCTGTATCAGCCTGAGCGCCCGTGGCTTTTTGCCACGCTTGACGGCGAGCTCTTAGAGAAAGCAACCGGCCGGCACGGGATATACGAAGGAAAATCCTCGCGCTGCGGGAAGCGCTCTGACTGGGCAAAGTGGCGCGGCCAGGTGCCGTCGTACTACTTCTGCCAAGTCTGTCACCAGATGCTCGCGACTGGAGCCGATTTTGCTTGGTTGGCAGCGTTCCTCCTGAACTTGGAGGGGGATGCCTGCGAGTACCGAGAGTATTATTTTGAACGCTCTGAGCACACCGATGACATTGAACTCGTACTCGAACGGGAGATACGCTTCATGGGATATGTGCAGAGTAATGAAATGCCGCCCATTGTGCTTAATGGGCTGAACTGACGTAAATGCGAAAGGAGAATCGGAAAATTGAAATACGTTTCCGTGGCCTACAAGAATGAGGTGACCGGTGAATATACCGGAAGAGCCTACTCATACACCACTGAACTGCCGCTCAAAAAGGGCGACAAAGTCATCGCACCGACCTATAAGGGCAACTCCCCGGCCATAGTCGTGAACGACAACGTTCCGGAGGGGATGATAGACGAGCGCTGGGCGGACAAGCTCAGGGCGATAACTCAATACCAGAGCGAGGAGGCGGAGCCGGATGGCTGTTGTTGAGTTTGAACTCCGCGGAGATCTCGCAACTGTCAGCAATTCCGTCATTGACGCAAACTTCGACGAGCTGAAGAACTGGCTTAATGGAGAGCTCGCTGCATATCGGACCATGGTGGTCACCGAAGACGGTATGCCGGCGGCGAAAGCCGACCGCGCAAAGATAAGAAAGATAGCCGAGCGCATTGACGAGCAGCGAAAAGTTGTGAAAAAAGCGTACAACACGCCGCTGGCGGCTTTTGAGGCCAAGTGCAAGGAATTGACTGCCCTTTGCGACGAGGCTGCCGGGGCCCTTGACGGGCAGATAAAAGCCTACGAGGAGGCTCGTCGCGCCGAGAAGAGAGAGACACTCAAGGCGTATTTCGACGAGAAAGCTTCGGACCTCATCGAGAAAGAATTGGTTGTATGGGGCGATATATTCAGTCCCTCATGGAGCAATACGTCATGCTCCATCAATAAGGCGAAAGCCGAGATCGACTCCGCGATAGAGAAGATACGCAGCGATGTAGATGCGATTACTTCGCTTCACAGCCCGTGGGAAGCGGCTGTGATAAACGCTTATATCCAGCGGCATGACCTGTCGGCCGCGCTGAAGCTCAACGCCTCTTATGTGGCGCGCGCCGAACAGATTGCTGCGGAAAGGAAGCGGCTCGCAGAAGAGCGCGACAAGGCGGCGGAGGAATCAAAAGAACGCATGGACGCGCCCGAGGCTGGGCCGCCGACTGCGCCCCACAAAGAGGAGCTGATTGTCACAGACTTCCGCGTGTGGTGTACACCGAGCCAGCTCAAGGCGTTGGGACAATGGCTGAAAGCCAACGGAATAAAATACGGGCGTGTGCCCGAAAAGGAGGCAGTTAATTGAAAGCAGCAAATTCACTCACGAGCGCCACACAGGGCACATCATTCAGTTCTATAATCAATGCGCCCTCCATGCGGAGCATGATAGATAAGAGCGTTGCAGACCCCAAGCGCGCCGCAAGGCTGGTTTCGACACTCATATCCACCGTGTCGGCCTCAGAACAGCTCCGCACCTGCTCGCCGGATAGCATCGTCGCAGCCGCACTGAATGGCGAAGCAATGAACCTATCTCTGGCTCTCGGTCAGTACAGCATTGTCCCGTTTGGTAATGTGGCGACCTTTGTATTGGGCTACAAGGGTTACATACAGCTTGCAATACGGACTGGGCTTTATCGCGGCATAGGCGCTCTTGATGTCAGAGATGGGGAGTATAAGGGCAAGGACCAAGTGACAGGGCTGCCCTGTTTTGAATTTATCGGCGATGATGAGGAAAGAAAGCAACTTCCTGTTGTCGGTTACTATGCCTTCTTTCTGCTGAATAACGGATTTGCCCACTCGGTATATTGGACCCGAGAAGAGGTACTCGAACACGCTGACCGCTATGCTCCAGCCTTTAGCCTCGAAAAGTACAACAAGCTCCTGGCGGGCGAACTACCCAGCTCCGAAGTAGCAAAACTGTCCTCTCCTTGGTACGACACAGGGAGAGCGCAGGAGATGATGTGTAGGAAAACAGTCATCCGCGCTCTGCTTAACAGTGGCTTTGCTCCTCTTTCCATTGATATGGAAATGGCGCTTGACGCTGACAAGAGGTTTGAGGACAGCAACAAGAACACGCCTTCGGGAGCGCTCGTCCCCGCCGGTGTCGCCACAAATTCCTCGGCAGGTCACTATGTTCCGAACACTCAAAGCCGTTCACAGACCAACGCTGAGCCTGAAACGGCTAATGGGACGACAGCCGCGAAGACAGCTGAGGATGTACAGTCCAGTTTCTTCGATGAGAGATGATTATTGCACGGAAGAATCCACAGACCGGCGAGACCCATGTCATCCTCACCGGCACCGTGTGCAAGGATGCAAAGTTTGATGAACGCTATGGCGGCAAGACCAGCTTCAGCGTGAAATACGGTGCGACCCGCGATGAAAGCGGGAAAAGGTCTAACGGGCTCTTCTTTAATTGTTCGGCGAGGCGGGAACTGTCTCACCTCGCCGCCTGCCTCGAAAAGGGCGACAGTGTCCTTGCCTGCGGTGTGGTCACGACCCGAGAGTACACGTGCCGCAGTGGTGAGCAAAAGGTGTGGACGGAGCTGGAGTGTGATTTCCTCGTGCCCCAGCCGAGTGCATCTCTGACGCCAGAGCCTGGCGAAGCCGGCGTCGAGGGGGAAGAGCCGGAATATACAGATGAGAGCGGGTATGACGATTACATGCCGTCCATCTGAAAGGAGAAACTCGTAAGATGGGTAGACCGCAGAAACGTGGCCTGCACTACTTCCCTCTGGATGTCGAGTTTTTCGAGGATCGTCGAATAAGGCGACTGGTTGCAAAGTTCGGGTCTGACGGAGCAGCGCTTTACCTCTACATACTTTGTGAGGCGTACAGCAACGGATACTACGTCCAATGCACAGACGACCTCCTTGAGGATGCTGCCGTAGACCTGAATTGCAGCCTTGAGAAAATAGGGTTGATGTTGCACTACCTGCTGGATAAGTCACTGCTTGACAGCAAACTATTCAGTACGGTAAAGGTTCTCTCTTCCCACGGTATACAGACCCAATTTCAAAGCTCCTGCAAAGGGATGAAAAGAGAAATTGAGGTAGACGGTAATCTCTGGCTTTTAAACGAAGCTGAAACCGAGGGGTTTATTAAAGTGCGCCAAAAACAGGATATTTCCGAGAAAAACCCTAGTATTTCTCCGAAAAACACCAGTTTATCCGGGAATAACGGCCTAAATAAAATTAAATTAAATAAAAATAAATTAAATAATATCTATTCGTCACAACCGTCGGAAAATCCGCCGGCTGCGACAAGTGGCAAGAAGAGTGCAAAGGTTTTCGATCACGACAGCGAGCCTTACAAAGCAGCACGATACCTTGCTCGCCGCATAAGTGAGCGTCTACCCAATGTGAAGTTAGCTGACGAGCGGAAGATTCAGTCCTGGGCCGGGCATATAGACAAGATAAACCGAATTGACGGCTTTGACTGGGACACGATAGCCGACGTGCTGGAGTTCTCGCAGAAAGACCCTTTCTGGCAGAACAACATATTGGGAGGCGAAAAGTTCCGAAAGCAGTTTGTACAGTTAATGGCCAAAATGGGAGGCGATAAGCGTTGAGTGAAACGGCATTTCCCCAGGCGCGCGCTGCACAGGCTAATTTTGAATACAGCATCATCGGCGCGCTCTGCATTTCACCTGAGTGTATAGCCGCCATACAGGATAAGGTCGCTCCCGAAGATTTCACTATCCCAGCTTGCGCAGAGATATACAACACGGCAAAGCAGGCTTATTTCAGGGGGAAGCCATTTGACTGCGTCATCGCAGCGGGAGCGCTCGGCTCCATCATGCCGCCGGATGAAGCAAACAGATTTGTTGCCGAGTGCATGGAAATCACCCCGACTGCCGCCAACGTTGAAGCGCACGCCGAGATAGTACATAGGGCTGCGGGAGCTGCGGCGCTGCGGGAGGCTATAAGCGTGGCGCAAATGGAGACGAATCCGACCGTGCTTGCCACGACTATCATGGACGCCTGCCGGAACTTCCTGGAGGCGACGACGCCAAGGCGGATGAAGACGCTGTCGGACGCCCTGGCGAGCATGTACGGGTCGAAAGGACACAAGGAAATTCGAGTCGACACAGGCTTTCAAAAACTCGACAGGATACTCAAGGGAATGTTCGGCGGGAACCTCGTCCTGCTTGGCGCCCGGCCCGCGGTCGGCAAAACCGCATTTGCACTGAGCATCGCGCGGCATGTGGCGGAGAAAGGTGGGAAAGTGCTCATCTACTCGTATGAGATGCTGGCCGAGGAACTGGCCGAGCGATTCGTGGCGCAGCGGGGAGTGCCGATGGATGAGTTGATCGTGGAATGGCCGCAGGGAGGCGATGTTTGGGGCGAGGTGAGCCGTGCTGCGGCGACTCTGAGCGGCCTGCCGATAATCATAAACGACGACCCGACAACGACGGTAGCAAAGATGCGGGCGCAGGCCCACGCCATAAAAGACCTTGCGCTCATTATCATCGACTTTGTGACGCTTATGCCATCAGGCAAGAAATTCGACAACAGGAACCTTGAGATAGGCGCTATATCCAGAAATCTCAAGCTGTTGGCGGCAGAACTGAAAGTGCCGATACTGGCGCTATCACAGCTCAACAGAGACAAGAACGACACGGACATGCCCACTATCCGCGACTTGCGTGACAGCGGAGAACTTGAGCAAAATGCCAACAAGATCATTTTGCTTTGGAATCTGGATATCGAGGAAAGCAAGGTTGGAGTTTTTGTCGCCAAAAACCGCCGTGGCCGCACCGGCACTCTGGCTATGAGATTTGACGGCCGGTATATGGAATTCACAGAGCTGGACGACGAGGTGCCTCGGACGGCCGAACGGAAAAGGAGAAGCTATGACGAGGACTGAAATAGTGACGACTATCAAGCTGGAAGCACAGAAGCATTTGAAGCTTGCCAAGTTGTCGAGGGAAAATTGGAAGCAAAACGACCATCTGTACGTTGCGGCACTGCTGAACAAGGCAGCTGCCTTGATTGAGGTTGAAGGCGATGGGCGCGAGATTTGATCTTGCCGACATCCAAAATCTGCCTGAGTGGGCGAGGAAGCAGATAGCCGCCAAGATGGACGAGCAGCGGGACAGAGACATCTCCAAGCTCGCAACGATGATAGAGAACTCTCACGGCAATCAAAAAAGTGCGACACAGGAGCAAAAACAGGAGCTGGCAAAAGAAAGCAAGTATCGGGCCCGCAAGACGCAGCGTACCATGCCAAACGGCCGGATTTTCACGTTCGACTCAAAGGGCGAGGCAAAGCGCTATGATGAGCTCGCGCTCCTGTTGAAAGCTGGGAAGATAGACGACCTCCGTTTGCAGGAAAACTTCACTTTGCAGGAAGCCTACACGACCGCAGAAGGCGACAGGGTGAGGGCAATAATTTACACAGCGGATTTTACATACTGGGAGCTCGACGAAAAGGGATCCAGAACTGTTCGAGTTGTCGAAGATTTCAAGTCAAACCCGACAAGGACCAAAACGTATCTCATGAAGCGGAAGATGCTCCGTGACCGATTCGGAATCGCGATAAGAGAGGTGTCGGCGAATTGATAGAGGTATACATATTTGCGACCAGGCCGTGGGATTCTCCCGATGCCCACGTGCCGCTCAAAAGAATACCGGCTCAAAAACAGGCCGAGATAGACAAGTGTCTCAACTGCCCATTCTCGGAGAAAGATTGCGTCAACTGCCATGCAAGAGCAACGAAAAATAGCCGCGATCATATTCGCGTGGTAGTCAATGAAGGCGGCTCAGCCTATGAGATAAGCAGAGCTCTGGGGGTGAGCATTAGAACAGCTCAGAGGCACATCAGAAAATACAGGAGGGTCGACACCAGTGCATAGTTTCATAATCAGAATACTCGGACTCGGGCTTACAGCCACGGCCACACTTGGAATAGGAGCTACTTACATACCGACAGAATTTAGGGCAATCGATTACTATCAGGCTGAAGCTACAGCCCAACTTATGGTGGTCGAGATGAAGCCCGTTTACATAGAGGACGAGGAGATCGAGATAACGCTCGACGAGGCAGAGGTCGACCTGCTCGCGCGGACGATCTACGCCGAGGCGCGCGGGCTGTCGGTGACGGAGCAGGCGGCGGTGGCGTGGTGCGTGCTCAATCGCGTGGATGCGGGGTATGGGACGCTCACGGAGGTGCTCACCGCGCCGCACCAGTTTGCGACGTGGCACGGCGAGATCGCGCAGGAGCAGCGGGACATAGCCGCCGACGTCCTGACTCGCTGGGAGCGCGAAAAAGCGGGCGAGGCCGATGTAGGCCGCGTGCTGCCGCGTGAGTATCTCTGGTTCACGGGCGACGGCGTTAGAAACTACTTCCGCGACGCCTACGAGGGCGGGACATATTGGGACTGGGGGCTTGAGAGCCCGTATGAGGAGGCGTGAATGTGCGAATCGGGCTGATTGATGTTGACGGCCATAATGGTTTCCCCAATCTCGCGCTCATGCGTCTCTCGGCATATCATAAAGCGCACGGCGATGCTGTCGAATGGTGGATGGGATTCGGAGGACATTATGACCGCGTGTATATGTCCAAAGTATTCACATTTTCGCCCGACGAGGAAAGCGTTATAGACGCTGACGAGATAGTGCGAGGCGGAACCGGCTACAAGGACTATGGCGCTTTGCCGCCGGAAATTGAAGCAACCGCGCCGGATTACTCGATATATCCGCAATTCACGCAGGCTATCGGCTTTCTCACTCGCGGCTGTATACGAAACTGCCCATGGTGCATTGTGCCTAAGAAAGAGGGTGCGATAAAGCCCGCATCAACATGGCGGCAGATAAAGCGCCCTGGCAGCCGTGATATCATTTTTCTTGATAACAATGTACTCGCACATGACCACGGCCTCACACAGATTGAGGAAATGGGACATGAAAAAGTTTGGGTCGACTTCAACCAAGGCTTAGATGCTCGCCTGATAACACCCGAAATAGCTCGACTGCTGGCAAAACTCCATTGGATTAGATTTGTGCGGTTGAGCTGTGATACAGCTGCAATGCTGCCGGTGATTGAGCAGGCAACAGCTTATATGAGAGAAGCTGGCATCGCAAAGTCCCGTTTCTGGTGCTATATGCTCGTGACCGATGTGGCTGAGGCGGAGCAGAGGGCTTTAGCGCTAGACGCAATGGGCGTGACGCCTTTTGCACAGCCGTATCGTGACTATGATAGCGGAGAGCCATCCGAGGAACAGCGACATTTTGCTAACTGGGTTAATAAAAAATCGGTTTTCAAGGCATGCAGATGGGCGGACTTTGAGCCAGAAAAGAGGAGGCGTGAATATGCGCGTCTTGGTAGCGTGTGAAGAATCCCAAGAAGTCTGCAAGGCGTTCTGGATGCTGGGGCATGAAGCCTATAGCTGTGATATAGAGCCATGTAGCGGTGGACACCCTGAATGGCATTTACAGTGTGATGCGCTGGAAATTATTAAGCTGCATTGGGACTTGATTATAGCGCATCCGCCGTGCACATATCTCACAAATGCAGGGAATAAGTGGTTCAAACCTGAGTACAGAGAGCGTTTCCCGTATAGAGAAAAGCAACGCGAAGACGCGATATCATTCTTTATGGCACTTTGGAACGCAGATTGCCCGCGAATAGCGATTGAAAATCCGCAAGGGATCATGTCCTCTCGCTTCCGGAAGCCGGACCAGTACATAGAGCCGTATATGTTCGGAGACCCTGAGAAGAAAAAGACCGGGCTTTGGCTGCGCGGGCTTCCCGCCCTTACGCCGACCAAAGTTGTAGAGCCGGTAATCATTGAGTGCGCAAGCGGCGCAAGGGAACCACGTTGGCACATGGCGACAAGGCACTTGGAACCAAAAGAACGTTCGAGAGCACGTTCTAAGACATTTCACGGCATCGCCGTGGCTATGGCAGAGCAATGGGGAAATTTAGAGGAGGAAGAACAGTGAAAAAATATACACAAGCAGAATTTGACGCACTGCCCGTAATAGACGGGAAGAAACAGTGTCCGACAGGGGATTACAGCGATATTCGCAGCTTCGGCAAGGGGTGCAGCTTCGGCGAGTGGTGCAGCTTCGGCAAGGGGTGCAGTTTTGGCAAGGTGTGCAGCTTCGGCGAGTGGTGCAGCTTCGGCAAGGGGTGCAGTTTTGGCAAGGTGTGCAGCTTCGGCGAGATGTGCAGCTTCGGCAAGCGGTGCAGCTTCGGCGAGTGGTGCAGCTTCGGCGAGTGGTGCAGCTTCGGCGAGTGGTGCAGCTTCGGCGAGTGGTGCAAATGCGAATTCGGCGAATTCTACCACATGTGCGCCTGCGGAGGGTTTGGCTCATGCGACCGCACTACATACTTTTTCGGTCTCACGGATGGCGGTATAGGCGTACGCTGCGGGTGCTTTGCAGGCACGATAGAGCAATGGGAGGCAAAAGTGCGCAAGACACACGGAGACAGCGGCATTGCAAAGGCGTATCTCGGACTGATCGAACCGGTGCGGCTGATGATGGATGAGAGGAGGCCGTGAGTTGGGCATACGCAAACTTACGCATTTATCGTTGTTTTCGGGCATAGGCGGGCTCGACCTTGCCGCCGAATGGGCTGGATTTGCCACAGTGGGACAATGCGAGTGGGCGGATTATCCGACTAAGGTTCTGGAAAAGCACTGGCCGGATGTTCCTCGCTGGCGCGACATCCACACTCTTACAGGAGATGATTTTTTTGCAAAAACAGGACTGCATACCGCAGATGTCATTTCAGGCGGATTCCCGTGTCAGCCTCACAGCGTCATCGGGAAACGGCGAGCGGAAAACGACGACCGCCACCTCTGGCCAGAGTTCCTGCGTGTTGTGCGAGAACTCAAGCCCAAATATGTTGTTGGTGAGAATGTTAATGGCCTCCTATCTACAATACATGAGTCCGTATGCTCCGACTTGGAAAAAGAAGGCTACGAAGTCTGGACGCTCAGTATACCGGCTTGTGCTGTCGGAGCGCACCATGAAAGATACAGGGTTTGCATTCTTGGCGTCGCCGAGAGCGAGCCAAGATTACAAGCTGATACGCAAGCAGACACCGCGGGAGCACTGCGGCAAGCATGGGCAGTCGATGTGCTCCAGCCTTGGGATTATCTGCCCGGAACGTATTGGGCAGTACATCAACCCCCAGTTTGCGGAATGGATGATGGGATTCCCGATTGGATGGGGGGATATTCGCAGTACAAAGAGCGGATGCAGTGCTACGGAAACGCCGTAGTCCCACAGCAGTTCTATCCGGTATTTAAGGCCATAGCGGACATAGAGAGGGGGATTGTACATGGATGACATCAAATTAGCCCTGTTGGGAAACAAAGAGGCAGCCAAGCGGCTGACGGAGGCGGGGGTGATGCCTTACCCGGAGTGCTGCAATGGATGCCGCTGGAAGGGAAGGCACCAGAAATGCTCCTGTTGCCGCAGAAATGCGAACCTGAAGGATTGTTATGAGGCCGATCAGAATACCCGCGCACCGATTCTGAGCGAAAGTGAATTGAAGAAATTGGAGGAGACGACATGAAAAAGATTCCTACTCTGTTCGAGCGTGAATACGAAAACCACAAAGTCGTTGGCATTAAACCGATTGTCACTCCTGGACTGGAGTGGGTTTTGAATGGTGACGGCTACGCAACGGTGAAACTAGACGGATTATGCTGCGCTGTATTTGGCGGCGCTTTATTCCGCCGTTATGATGCCAAAAAGGGGAAGAAGCCTCCAGAGGGATCTATTCCTTGCCAGCAAGATCCTGACCCGGTGACCGGGCATTGGCCCCACTGGGTAGAATGCCAGGATGGAAACCCAGCGGACAAGTGGTATCTGGAAGCATACCACAACACCGCAGATTTGCTGGTTGATGGCACATATGAGGCCATCGGCCCGCATTTCCAAGGGAACCCGTATCATATGGGAAAGGATGTTTTAGACCGGCACGGGCGCTGGCTGATTGAGGTTGAGAGGTCGTTTGAAGGCATACGGGAATATCTGCGCACCCACAACATGGAAGGTATCGTGTTCTGGAAGGACGGAGAACCGGGGTGCAAGATCAAGCGGAGTGATTTCGGGTTTCCTTGGCCTGATAGCGCGGAGGAGATGGAGATGCTGAATGAAAATCGGCCTGATTGATGTAGATGGCCACCACTACCCGAACCTGGCCCTGATGAAGCTGTCCGCATGGCACAAGGCCCAGGGAGACACCGTGGAGTGGTGGTGGGGCTGGGGGCAGTATGATCGAGTGTACATGAGTAAGGTGTTTGACGATACTTATACGCCGGACATCCCGGAGCCGGTCAACACTGCGGAGATCATCAAGGGCGGGACGGGGTATGGACTGGACAACAGACTGCCCGACGAAATTGAGCATATTTACCCGGACTATTCACTCTATCCTGAGCTTACAAAAGATACTGCGTATGGGTTCCTTACGCGCGGTTGCCCACGAGGCTGCCACTTTTGCATTGTGGCTGGGAAAGAGGGACGGAGATCGGTCAAAGTGGCTGACTTGTCTGAGTGGTGGCGGGGACAGAAAAACATTGTACTGATGGACCCCAATACACTGGCCTGCACTGACCACATAGATCTCTTGGGGCAGTTGGCAGACAGCGGGGCGTGGGTAGACATCAACCAGGGGGCAGACGCGCGACTTCTGACTGAGGATAATATAGCCGCCCTGAACCGGGTCAAGCTGAAAACAATCCACTTCGCCTGGGATATGATGGAGCAGTCGGAGGCGGTGCTGAGGGGCCTGGAGCTGTATGCAAAGCACGGGACGATACAGGATCACCGGCGCAGGTTGGTATATGTTCTCACGAACTACGGGACGACCATGGAAGAAAACCTATACCGGATTTATAAACTGCGGGAGTTAGACTACGATCCTTATGTGATGATATACGATAAACCGTATGCGCCAAAAGAAATTAAGCGGCTGCAACGATGGTGTAACAACCGGATTATATTCAGATCCTGTGAAAAATTTGAGGACTACAAATGATGGAGATGCTGGAGGGGATGG